>Ga0102944_1000296_pt1 | contig 39936 bp, 35 predicted proteins | sample SalPonD_shore_MG_FD_78172 | JGI IMG/M metagenome (GOLD analysis project Ga0102944, IMG submission 78172) | Salt pond soil microbial communities from South San Francisco under conditions of wetland restoration - Salt Pond MetaG... | ecosystem: Environmental > Aquatic > Marine > Intertidal zone >... | reverse complement strand
CCGGAATAAAGCAGCAGATACTGTGAAATCAGGTTTGCGAGGCCCGCCTGATCGGCAACCGGGTACTTTGACGGATCCGTTGGTATTTCGTTGTAGGCGGCGCCCTGGTAGTTCTCCCGGCGGTTTACCAGATCAACCAGGTCTGCAGCTGTAATGTTAAAACCGGATGCGCCTGAGAGCGCGGCGTTCAAAGTCTGGATGAAACGTTTGAAATTTAGCGCGGTGTCATTGCCCGCGCCGGCGGGGCCAGCAGTTTCGGGACCGGCGCTGTTTGCGCTTCCCGGACCGGCGTCATCGGCGGGCGGCGCATTTTCAGAGAAGAAGCTGCCCGGTTGGCTGCCTTGTTCACTGAAGAAGCTTGAAGGCGCGGTTCCCTGCCCGGCGCTATCAGCCGCGCCGGTGTGGCCGGTGGCGGCCGGGGTGCCCGCCGTGCCAGACGGGGTGGCAGTTACGTCTTCCGGCACATGCATTACCTGGTTCATCCGCTTCACAAAGTCAGAGAATGAGAGAACCCGGCCAACTTCCGGGTCGGAGGTTTGCAGGTAGCCGGAGAGTCCGTCCATTGCGGCAAGAACATCAGGATGTGTCAGGTCCCCTTTCTGTGTACCGCGTACCACGATGCTGAATGTCTTGGTGCCCGCAAAATGAGCGCGTATGAACCTGTCTGCCACCCGAATTTCTGAATCGCGTTGAAAGTACTCAATCATGGAATTGTCCGCAACAATACGGGTCAATCCAAAGACGGAAACACCCACAATGATAAGGCTGAACACAACAATGCGCGCGTTCTGACGGGTGAAGAAGTTGTAAAATCCAAGGAGGGCGCGGTTGGCGCTTTCCCTGGTATCCCGGCGTGAGCGCGTTGCATGACCTTTGAGAGCGCGGTGGCGAAGCAGCAGAATTGAGGGAACCAGCAACAACGTAATAAGAAGCGCAGCCACTACACCAATGGCGTTTGCAATCCCAAAATAGCGCATGGGTGTAATTGAGCTGGTCGCAATTGAGGCAAAGCCCGCCGCGGTGGTGAGCGCGCTCAAGATGACCGGTTTACCGACCCTCCGGAGCGCGGCAAACACCATCTCCCGGTGTTCCTCCGCAGAGCCTCCCCCTTCTGCCTCCATTAAGTTCTCGTAGTACGAGTTAAACAGGTGAATGACGTACGCGCTTCCCACGGCAATGAGCAGAACGGGAATCACGGTGGATATCATGGAGAAGTAGATGCCAAGCAAGGCCATGATTCCAACTGCCCACGCGGTGCTCATGAGCACGGTCAGGGTGGGCAGGAAAACACCGCCGGGATTGCGAAAGGCGAAGAAGAGCACTAAAAGCACCACCAGCACGACAAGCGGCACCAGATAGGTGATATCTCCCATCATGGCGTCTTTGAGCAGCACGGTTACTACGGGGTCACCGGCAAGGTAAAAACTCCGGCCCGGTGCGTCATACCCGGTGAGTAACTTCTTTGCCGCAACGTAAAATGCTTCCCGGGCGTCCGTGTCCACGTCCGGATCCAGACGTACTATGATCTGTGTGGACCGAAAATCATCAGAAACCAGGTTGCCCTGATACATTGAACGCCAGGAGAACAGACGTTGCTTGAGACGGGAAATATCTTGTGTGCTCCCGGTAAAGTCTTCCAGAAGAGTTGTGGCGCGCATTCCGTCCGGCGTCCCCTCTATGTAATCCGCGTTGGTAAGCGAGGTGACGGAGTCTACGTGGGGAAGTTGTTCAATCTTTCCGGTTAGCTCTGAGACGAGCCGGATATTGTCAACCGTACATACGTTCTCCCTGTCAACGGCAAAGGCAATGTCCACCAGGTTTTGGCTGCCGTATGTTTCCTTCACACGGTTGTAGGCAAGCCGCGACGGATTGTCCTTTGGGATGAAGATTTCAATGTTGTTATTAATGACGATGTTGGGAATTTGCAGTCCGAGGTAGACGGTAATGCCAAGGAGTACAACAATAATGGCCAACGGATAGCGAAAGATTTTTTGCATGACGGCGCCCTTTTCTCCGGTGCGTATGTTCCACATATCAGTTTGACTTCAGGTAGTAGAGAATCATGTCAAAAAGTTGCTGCAGCAACGCGAGCGGATCGTAATTCTCTTCTTCTTCGAAAAATCGACCGCGGGCGGATATGCGCTGCATGAAACTCTCAGTCATATGAACCAGCATGGCTGCCGATCTGTCCGCATCGATATTTTCCCGTATTGAACCATCGGCCTGCCCCTCCTGCAGCACACGGGTCAGCAGTTCCTTCATTTCTTCAATGATTTGAAAGCAGCGGAAGGCGGTGGAGTTTGTCCCGGTCAAAGAATAGAGCTGGTAATCCAGATACTGAAAGAGCTGCAGGTAGGTACCGGTGTTTTCCCGGTAAAACGTGCCGTATGCCTGTGACATGGCGACCGCCTTTTCAAATCCGGTGTCCTTCCCTTGTGCTGCGATTTCCAGTTTTGACCTGAACTCTTCAAGCGAGTTGAGAAGAAGGGCGTATACCAGCTCTTCCTTACTCTTAAAGTAGAGATACAGCGCTCCCTTGCTCAACTCTGCGGCAGTGGCAATGCCTGCCATGGTTGCCCCGTCCAGTCCGTGTTTGAGAATTTCCCGTTTTGCGGCCTCCAGGATGGTCCGCCGCCGGTGAGCCTTTTCGCGTCCTCTTCGTTCTATGACACCCATGCCGCCCCTTATGACTTAAATACAGTTACTGACCCGTGGTCAGTACAACCATATTTATACCGGAGATTCGTGTCAACGGTAAACGGCAATTCGCAGAGAGTGGCCGTTACTGCGGCTACTTTATTACCATTTGAAGAACACGCAGAAGGAGCAGGCATGAACCAGAAAGGAAACCAGCCGCTGGCAAGGGATGGAAGACTCTACGTTGTATTTGGCATCACGCTGATGGGAGTCATGGGTGTTTCGGTGATCACGCCCGCTTTTCCACAAATTTCCCGTGCACTCGGACTGTCTACCACTCAGGTAGGGCTGCTTATCACAGCGTTTACCGTTCCGGGCGTTGTTCTGGCCCCTATCCTGGGATTCATGGCTGACCGTATTGGCAGAAAGAAGATTCTTGTTCCCGCCCTTTTGCTCTTTGGCGTTGCGGGCGCCTCATGCGCGGTGGCCAGGTCTTTCCCCCTTCTTCTCCTCCTGCGATTTGTCCAGGGAACGGGGGCTGCTCCGCTTACCGGCCTCGCAATCACGCTGCTCGGCGATATCTATTCCGGAAACCGCCGCGGCAAAGCAGTTGGTTACAACGCGAGCGTGCTCAGCGTTGGCACAGCGGCATATCCGGCAATTGGCGGCGCGCTTGCCGTGCTGCAATGGCACTTTCCTTTCTTGCTTTCCCTCCTCGCAATTCCTATTGCACTGGTGGTGGCGTTCTACCTAAAAAATCCGGAACCGGAACCATCGGCTGACTCCGCGGGAGAACGAATGAAAGCCGTGCTTTCCAACGCGTGGGAGAGCGGGATACTGTTTCTCTCTCTTATCGGTACGCTGGTCTTTGTCATCCTTTACGGCGCCTATCTCACCTACGTGCCCTTCCTTCTGGACCACCGTTTTGGCGCGTCATCCGCGGTGGTGGGAGCTATTATGTCCACCATGTCGCTTACCACAGCGCTGGTTTCAAGCCGCCACGGTGCCCTTGCGGCGCGCTTTTCGCCCCTGCTGCTCTTTCTGGTTGCGTTCTGCTTCTACATAGCCTCTTTGATTGTGTTTCCGCTCATTCCTGCGCTTCCGGTTGCGCTCGTGGCAACGATCCTGTTTGGCATTGCCCAGGGCATAATGATTCCCGCGCTACAGTCAGAGATTGCCGCTCGCGCGCCGATGAAACTGCGCGGTGCATCTCTTTCAGTCAACACGATGGCCATTCGTATTGGCCAGACGGCTGGGCCTCTTCTGGCCGGCGCGGTATATGGCGGATTTGGCATTGCCGGCGTCTTCTTTGCTGCGGCAGGGTTGGCCGGTCTGCTTATCGTGATGGCGCTTGCAGGCAACTCAACGCTGCGGGTAAAGGCGTGAAAAATCTCACTTTCCAGTGGCTTCTCTCCCGGTTCCATTACTATCTTAATGGGTATGGCAAGCATAATTGAGGTCGAACACCTCCGAAAAGATTTTGGGCCTGTACGGGCCGTAGACGATATAAGTTTTGAAATCCGTGAAGGCATATGCTTTGGCCTCCTCGGTCCCAACGGCGCGGGCAAGACCACCACCATAGAAATGATGGAGGGCATTCTATCGCCGTCCGGCGGAGAGATTAAGTTCAGGGGCCATCCGATAGACCAGCGTTTCAAAGAAAAGGTGGGCATACAGTTTCAAAGCACGGCATTACCGGAGTTTATCACCGTCAAGGAGACGCTGGAGCTGTTTTCAGCCTTCTATCCAGACCCGCGCTCAATGGAAGAGGTCATCGAGTTGTGCTCGCTTTCAGACTTGATAGACCGCGACAACAGGAAACTCTCCGGCGGCCAGCGGCAGCGGCTGCTGCTCGGCATCGCCATTATTCCCTACCCGGAACTTGTCTTCCTGGATGAACCCACCACGGGGCTTGATCCCCAGGCACGGCGTAATTTCTGGGAACTTATTGAACGGATAAAGGCGGAGAAGACAACCGTTGTCCTGACCACCCACTACATGGATGAAGCCGAGCTGTTGTGCGATGAAGTTGCAATCATGGACCACGGAAAGATTCTGGAACGTGACCGTCCAGACAGACTTCTGTCAAAGCACTTTCAAGGCGTACTGGTAAAGATTCCCGAACCCGGCAACCCGGACTCGCTTCCGGAAGGTGCCACGAAAAAGGAAGATGGAATTGAAATTGTGTCAGGAAACCTGGAGAGGACCGTGAGAGAACTTCTTGAGGCCCGCGTTGATTTGCACGGACTCTCAATTCACCAGCCGGACCTGGAAGACTTGTTTATTAAACTAACCGGCTCTCGCCTTCGCGCATAACGCGCTTTCCACCGCAAGAGGAGCAATACATCATGAAGAAATTCTTTGCCATGTTTAAAGCACGTTCCATGGAATTTGTCCGTGACAAAGGGACCTTCTTCTGGAACCTTCTGTTTCCGATAGTACTGGTATTCGGATTTGCCTTTGCATTTTCGGGCAACAATGACACCCTTTTCAAGGTGGGCGTCATTGGCCAGGCGGACAACAGCATGCCGTTCATGCAAATGAAACAAATTGAGTTTGTCCGCTACGATACACAGGACGGCAGTATTACCCCGGCGGACGTCGTTGAACGGCTTCGCCAGCACAAGCTGGACATGGTGCTTGATTTCACAAACGAGCGCTACTACATAAACAAGCTCTCCCCTGAGGGGCCGGTGCTCCGGCGGTTGTTCACCGCGGACGCTGATCGCGGCACCAGGGCCGCCTCCTTTATCCAGGAAGAAGTGGCCGGGCAACCTATCCGATTTGTTGACTGGCTCGTTCCCGGCGTTATTGGCATGAACATGATGTTCAGTTGCCTCTTTGGTGTCGGATTTGTCATTGTGCGGTATCGGAAGAACGGAGTCCTGAAGCGGCTCAAAGCGACCCCCGTTTCTGCGCTTAATTTTGTTACCGCTCAGGCGGCAAGCAGGCTGGTTATTGTGGTGCTCACCTCGATCTTTGTCTACGCCGGCACCAACGCGTTCCTTCACTTCATGATGAAAGGTTCCTACATCAATCTGCTTTTGCTGACAACACTCGCGGTTGTCTGCATGATCGCGATTGGACTGGTATTTGCCTCACGTCTGAAAAGCGAGGAACTTGCGAGCGGCCTCTTGAACCTGGTCACCTTCCCCATGATTATCCTCTCGGGAGTCTTCTTTTCACTGGAAGGATCTCCCAAAATACTGCAGCAGATTTCCCAGGTGCTTCCCCTTACCCATTTTGTTGAGGGTGCCAGAAGTATCATGCTTGAGGGGGCCGGCTTTATGCAGGTGCTGCCTGACTACCTTTACCTGGGTGGGCTCACGGCAGCACTTCTCTTTGTCTCATCACTCATGTTCCGGTGGGAATAGCCGCTGCCAGACCGCCACACACCCATAAAAAAAGGCGCTGCCGTAATGGCAGCACCCTTTTTTCACGGGACCTTCAGTCTCAGTTTACACCGAGTGCCTTCTTCACCGCCGGAAGACCGGGCTTACCACCGTCCGCCGTGGTAACACCTTCCAGCCATCCGTTTAAGATGGAGGGATTGTCTTTCAACCACTGGAGAGCTGCGTCATGAGGCGTTGCGCCGTCGTCAATGGCTGCCATGATCTCGTTTTCCATTTCCAAGGTAAACTTCTGATTTTTCAGCATCTTTGTCACATTTGGATAGTCCTCAGTGAAGCCCTTTCTCACGTTTGTATGAACCGTGGCAGCACCGTAATTGGGACCAAAGTAGTCGTCCCCGCCTTTAAGATAGGTCATATCAAAATAGGCGTTCATAGGATGCGGCTCCCAGCCAAGAAATACGATCCATTGCTTCTGCGGAATAGCACCCTTCACCTGAGCAAGCATACCGGCTTCACTTGATTCCACCAGCGTAAACCCCTTCAGCCCAAATGCGTTTTCAGCAATCATCTTCTGAATAAGCTGATTGCCGTCGTTGCCGGCCTCAATACCGTAAATCTTCCCGTTCAGCTTGTCCCGGAACTTCGCAATATCTGCAAAGTTCTGCAGGCCGCCTTCCGCAACGTATGTAGGTACCGCGAGCGTATACTTTGCGCCGGTCAGGTTAGTGGTAAGATTTACAACCTCGCCGCTGTCGAAGTAAGGCTCGGCAATTGACTTCATGGAAGGCATCCAGTTTCCGAGGAAGATGTCTGCATCGTCCTCTTTCATACCTTCGTACGCAATAGGAACAGAAACGGTTGTTGATTCCGTGTCGTATCCAAGCGCGTCAAGCACAATTTGCGTTGCAGCGGTGGTGGACGCAATATCCGTCCAGCTTACTTCCACAAAGCTGATGTTGTTGTCCTTTTCAGTCTGCTGCGCGTTCTCGCTTTGCATATCGGTTGAAGATTCGCTTTCCGATGCCTGCGGCTGGGTACTGCTCTTCTCTTTTGAGCCTTCAGCAAACGCAAGGCTTCCTGCAACCACCATGACTGCAAGAACGATGACACTAATCTTTTTCATGACTCCTCCCTATGTCCGGCCAATAGCACACCCTGCTCTCTGCCCATGCCGACCACCGGCATTTTGCGAAAGCTCTGCTACCACCGTCTTTCTGGTTGTGTCCAGTATCTTGATATCAAGATTATCAGTGCAAAGACAAAAAGGCAAGTGAAATTCGCTATTTTCCATCGACTTCTATGCATAAATGGCGTGAACGGCTCGTTGCATTTGATTTCACACCAGCAGGCCGCGCAGTACTATGCGTATTCGGTCCCTTTTCTATATTCTCGAATTTACTTTTCGCCTGCGTTATAGGCCCAGTATGTAACTACTTATTTAGTTTTATTTGCAATTAAATAGAAAAGGGAACAAATTGGAGAAATGGCATGACCAAAAAACGGAAGGATGAGGTGGAAATGCCGGGGCTTGCCCTTTTTTTGCGGAAGCGGTATACTCTTTTTCAATAGACATCTAAATGTTAACTCGCAACGCCGTGTTGCAGCCGCAGTGGGCACGCGCATGGCATTGTGCAACCTCGACCAACCCGCGAGCGAGTTTCGTCGCGGCTTTTTTTATTCATTTTTACACAGTAAGGAGAGTTACTATGAGCGAAAAATTCTTGAAGGGACGAGTAGCTATGGTGACCGGCGGCGCATCAGGAATGGGACGTGCAATGGCATTGGCCTTTGCCGCGGCGGGCGCCGACGTGGCAATTGGTTCATTGCTCCAGGCCAGCAAGGCGCAGAAAGCTGACGGAGAGCTGGTCAACCGTCCGGGTGCGGAAGAACTTGAAAAGACCAAGAAGGAAATCGAGGCGCTTGGCGTCAAAGCGGTGGCCGTAGACCTGGACGTCTGTGACGCTGACTCGGTAAAGAACTTCTACAACGTCACGACAAGCGAACTTGGACCCGTGGACATTCTGGCCAACGCGGCAGGTATCACCGCCGAGCAGACCATTGTAGGCCACACAGAGGCGCTCTGGCACAAAGTCATGGACGTCAACATTAACGGCGTGTTCCGAACCATCCGGGAGGTGCTGCCCGGCATGATCGAACGTAAGTGGGGACGCATCATTAACATCGCCTCCACCGCGGCAAGCGTCGGCGCTCCCACCTCAGGCGCTTACTGCGCGTCGAAGGCGGCAGTTACCGGCCTTACGCGCGCGGTTGCCCAGGAAGGGGCCGAAGCGCTTGTTACCTGCAACAGCATCAGCCCGGGCTGGGTTGAAACGACCTTTGGCCGGGAATGGCTTTCCGACATTGCAGAGAAACAAATGCACCGGGAAGGAAATGCCTACATAGAGGAGCAAAAGGCAGACAATCCGCAGAAGCGCATGATTCAGCCAAAGGAGATCGGGGCGCTCGCTGCGTATCTCTGTCGGGATGAAGCGATTGGCGTTACCGGACAGGACCTGACGGTTTCTGCCGGATCGCTCTGGTAGTCCCCATGCCGAGGCGAAAGGAGAACGTATGGACGTAAAGAAAATGTACATAGACGGAAAGTGGGTCGAAGCGGAAAGCGGCAAGACCCGCACCATCATCTATCCGTATGATAAGCGCGAAATTGCGCAGGTAACAGAAGGCGATGTGGCAGACGCCCGAAAGGCAATTGCCGCAGCCCGCCGCGCCTTTGATGAAGGCGCCTGGTCAACCATGCCGGCAGCTGAACGCGGCCGCCTGGTGGGAAAACTTGCTACCCTGATTGAACGCGATCATGAAGAGCTTGCCAGACTGGAAAGTCTTGACACCGGAAAGACCTTTGAAGAGAGCAAGGTCGATATGGACGACATCGCGGGAATATTCCACTATTTTGCGGGACTGGCGGACAAGGACGGCGGAGAGATCATCGCCTCCCCCATTCCCAACACCGTGAGCCGCGTAGTACGCGAACCGGTTGGCGTGTGCGGCCAGATATCGCCGTGGAATTATCCCCTGCTTCAGGCTTCGTGGAAAATGGCGCCGGCCCTCGCGGCAGGCAACACCATCGTCATGAAACCGAGCGAACAGACGCCGCTCACCACCATTAAGGTTACTGAGCTTGCCGAGGAGGCGGGATTTCCCGCCGGCGTGGTAAATCTGGTGCTCGGCCCCGGCGCCACAGTGGGCAACGAACTCGCGGTACACGCAGATGTGGACCTCATTTCGTTCACCGGCGGCATTCAAACCGGCCGCTCCATCATGAAAGCAGCAAGCGGCAACGTAAAACGTATTGCGTTTGAGCTGGGCGGCAAAAATCCCAATATCGTCTTCGCCGACGCTGATTTTGATCTGGCCGTAGACTACGCGCTCAATGCCGTCTTCTACCACGCCGGACAGGTATGCTCGGCAGGTGCGCGCCTGCTGGTGGAAGATTCCATTCATGACCGCTTTGTAGACGCCGTTGTGGCGCGTGCCAAGAGGATAAAGCTTGGCGAAGCGTTCGATCCTAAAACAGAGATGGGTCCGCTTATTTCCGAAGAACACCGGGCCAAGGTGGAACGCTATGTAGATATAGCTCAGAAGGAAGGGGCAAAACTCGTGCTTGGCGGCAAGAGACCATCGGAACCGGAGTTCCAGAACGGTTTCTTCTACCTCCCCACCATTTTCACCGAATGCACAAACGACATGCGCGTGGTGCAGGAAGAGGTGTTTGGGCCTGTTCTGACCGTGGAACGCTTTTCCGGAGAGGAAGAAGCGGTGAAACGCGCTAACAGCACCACATACGGGCTTTCCGGCGCGGTATGGACAACGGATCAGAATAAGGCTGAACGAGTTGCAGCCGCCTTGAGAATGGGCACTGTCTGGATTAACGACTTTAACATCTACTTTGCCCAGGCGCCCTGGGGCGGGTACAAACGGTCCGGCATTGGCCGGGAACTGGGAAAACAGGGTCTCGAGGAGTATACCGAGGTCAAGCACATCTTCCAGAACACCGCCACGGAAGCGCAAAACTGGTTTGGAGCCTGAAAAGCGGCCCGGCAGGATAGATATCGGGAGCAAACCACGCTCCGGCAACATACGGCCCGTCACCGCGACGGGCATTTTTTCGCCGCGTTACGCTTAATTTCCTCTTTTGTGACAGTTTTGTGACATTCATCGCCTATCTTCAGTGCATGACGCTGATACTGAAAAGGTGGTGAACAGAAATGATCGTGATTCTTGTCTTTGCATTCATCTCCGGTGTGGTCACAATCCTCTCCCCCTGTATCCTCCCGGTCTTACCCATCCTCCTTTCCGGCACGGTAGGCGGCGGGAAAGCGCGGCCGGCCGGTGTAGTGGCCGGATTTGCCGTTACCTTTACCGTCTTCACCCTGGCGTTATCCGCACTGATACGCGCACTTGGAATTTCCAGTGATCTGCTCCGTCTGTTTGCAGTGGCAGTTCTGGTGCTTTTTGGTCTGGTGATGCTCGTTCCCCGCCTTCAATTGCTGTTTGAACGTTTCGCATCCCGCCTGGCAAGGCGATCAGGAACAGTCAACCGCGGAGCTGCCGGCAAGAATGCACAGGGCCAGCTGGCCGGTTTTGGCGGAGGAGTTGCGGTGGGATTTAGCCTGGGCGTGGTGTGGACGCCGTGCGTGGGACCAATCATGGCGTCTGTAATAAGCCTCGCGGTCACACAACAGGTAGACGGCGGCGCCGTGCTCATTACCCTTGCATATACGCTTGGCACATCAATCCCAATGCTTGGGGTAATGACTGGCGGCCGGGCGCTTTTAACCAGAAATCCCCGTTTGGCCGGCCGCACCGCAGGAATTCAACGTATCTTTGGTGTGCTTATGATAGTGGTGGGAATTGCCATCGGATTTGGATGGGACCGGCAATTTCAGTCTGCAGTGCTCGCCGCCTTTCCAAACTACGGTGCCGGTCTGACCGCGCTGGAAGACTCTTCACGCGTGCGCAGCGCGCTTGATGCCCGGAACGCCTCCCTCACGCCCTCGGACGGAAGCATTCAGCAGGTCTCATTTGACGGAATACCTAAAAACGGGAGGCTTGGAGACTACGGGGCCGCACCACAACTTGTCGCCAACGGACCGTGGCTGAACAGCGGGGGACAATCGTTCTCCATGGAAGAGTTAAGAGGAAAGGTGGTGCTTGTTGACTTCTGGACCTACAGCTGCGTGAATTGCGTGCGCACACTGCCCTACCTCTCACAATGGTATGAGACCTACCGTGACCAGGGGTTTGTCATTATTGGCGTCCACACCCCGGAGTTTGATTTTGAAAAAAGCCCGGGAAATGTGGCAAAGGCAGTCCGGCAGCTGGGAGTGACGTGGCCCGTGGTCATGGACAACGATTACAGCCAGTGGCGCGCGTACAACAACCGCTACTGGCCCGCACATTACTTCATTGACGCAGAAGGCCGTGTTCGCTACTACAGTTTTGGCGAGGGGCACTACGATACGTCGGAAAAAGTGATACGCGCCCTGCTCAAGGAAGCAGGCCGCACGGTTACAGAAAAGGCTGCCTCAATGCCGGAGCCTGAGTACACAAGCCGCACGCCTGAAACCTATCTTGGGTATTCACGTGCGGATGCCTTTGTGTCGGTACCCGCTGGGCTCCACGGTGAAACGGCAAACTACACGGTGAGGGGCAAACCGGGTAACGGGGAATGGGGCGTCCAGGGAAGATGGACGGTCTATCCAGACTACGTTGTCCCGGAAACTGCCGGGATGCTTACCCTTGGATTTGATGCACGAAACGTGTTTCTGGTCATAGCTCCCGGAGAGGATGCCGGACGGATTCACGTACGAGTGGACGGCGCAACGCCGGCTGACACGAGTGACGTACATGACGGCCTTCTCATTCCGAATGAGAGCCGACTTTACAGAGTGGTAGAATTGAAAAAAGAAGGTAGACACACCCTTCAGTTGGACGTTCATGGAAACATGAAGCTCTTTGCATTTACATTTGGTTGAGAGGAGAGAACAGATGAAAAAGGCAATGTATATTGTGCCGATAGCGCTTTTTTCGATTGTTGCCGCTGCCGTGCTGCTTGCCGCAGGCGCCCCGGAGCCGCCTGCTCCCATGATGGAGGCAACCGCGCAGAACGGAATGGAGAAAGAGATGGCAAACAAGGACGCGGTACTTCCCCCCGGCGCAAGCGGATCGTATGACAAACCGTCGGAACCGAAGTTGAAGGAGATGCTTACGCCCCTTCAGTTCACCGTCACTCAAAAAGAGGGCACAGAGGCGCCGTTCAACAATCGCTACTGGAACAACCATGAAGCGGGAATATATGTCGACATTGTTTCAGGGGAACCCCTGTTCAGCTCTCTGGATAAGTATGAGTCCGGTACCGGGTGGCCAAGCTTCACCAGGCCGCTTGAAGACGCAAACATCGTCACAAAAACCGACCGGAGTCTGGGGATGACAAGGGTGGAGGTACGAAGCTACTACGCAGACTCCCACCTGGGACATCTGTTTAACGATGGGCCGCAGCCCACGGGTCTGAGATACTGCATGAATTCGGCCGCGCTCCGGTTTATCCCGGTGGCGGACCTGGAAAAAGAGGGGTACGGCGAGTACCTGCCGCTCTTTTCAAAGTAAGAGGAGATATTTCTATGAGAGGAAAACGATATTCTGATATGCACGTTTCCGGCCCCCGGCCGGCAGCCGTGCTGGTCTTCATGGCAGCCGGAGCGCTTCTGCTCAGCGTGCCGCTGTTCGCGCTGGGAATCGCCCGCGCGGACAACTCCCCGGCCGGCGCACCCGAGTCCTCCCCCCCACGCGCTTTTCCGGCAGCAGACGGAAAGTCGGTTCCTGAAGGCGCGGAAACCGCCGTACTTGCCGGCGGTTGCTTCTGGGGCGTGGAGGCTGTATTTGAACGCCTGGATGGAGTCTACAACGTGGTTTCCGGCTACGCGGGTGGAAGCGCCGAAGACGCTGAATATATGAAAGTGGGTAGCGGAAGGACGGGTCACGCAGAATCGGTACGTATTACCTATGATCCCTCACAGATCACGTATCGGACGCTCCTGGAGGTATTCTTCCGCGTAGCACACGATCCTACACAGAAAAACCGGCAGGGACCGGACGTGGGGTCGCAATATCGTTCCGCCGTGTTTTACAAAGACAAATCACAACGCGCCGCGGCAGAATCCTACATTGCAGAGCTTGCTGCCTCACACGCCTACCGCGGTCAAATTGTCACTGAAGTAACGCCGCTTGACGCCTTCTACCCGGCAGAAGCATACCATCAGGACTTCCTTCGCAGGAACCCTACCAATCCCTACATTGTCTACTGGGACCTTCCCAAAATTGCGGACCTGGAGGAGGAATATCCGAACCTGCTCAAATCAGAGTGAGCCGAGAAATTCCCGCCCGGGCGGCTCCCGCGGCTGCTTTGAATTGCACGCAAATCCAAATAGGCGTGTCTGCTTAATTTTAGCGTCGCCTTGTGGTACATTAGGAGCGTGGATAAAGAGGAAAAGGGATTGTACAGGCGCTTGCTGGAGCAAGGCACATCCCAGAATGAAATTGAGAATGTTTACAAGAAACTGCGCGAGCGCGGCTACGGGGAAGAAGCGGCCCGCAAACGGGTGGAAGCGGAAGTGCGCCGGATTCGTGAGCGGAACCACCAGGCGCAAAGCCGTGGCGGCCGTACCAAACGGGAACGCGAACAGTCAATCGGCCAATCCCTCCCGGAAGGTGCGGAAGGTGATGACAGAGATATCCCGGGCGCCCCGGCCGGAAGCAGCACTGAGAACGCACCCCGTCATGAATCACGCCGGGCTGAACACTGGTTTCCCGGCATCTCACCCGCGCTTCGCAGAAAGATAAATAGGTGGGCATTTTCCCACAAACTGCAGATAGTGGGAATGCGGGAACGAATTGCCGATTTTGTTTCTATCTTTCGTCCTTCAACCAAAGACTTCGTGAATGATCGCCTGGTGCGCTCTCTCACGCTCGACCGCAATTTCCGCAAGGAAAACCCGTACGAGTTCACACTTACGGAAACGCTTCATGCCGCCCGTTACGCGGCGGAGGTACTGCTCGGGCGCGCGGCAAACCGTAACGGCGACGAACAGCCGATAGTCGACGCGCTTCGCCGTCGTGACCCGTTTGCGCTGGAGTACTTGACCCTTTTTGCCCTCTCTCGCCAAAACCTGCGGGCGACGCTCTCCTACATGGATGCAAGCCTGGCGGCAGGTCGGCGGCTTGAAGTCCGTGCGCTTGGAAGGGTTGCGCGCGATGTGTGGCGTCTTACGCTCAAGACCGAAAAGGTGAGCCCCCGCAAGGTGTCTCAAATCCTGGAAACGGCTACCGATGTGGTGCTCGCCTACGGCGCAACGGCCGGGTCCGCACTTGAAGAGGCGACGGATCTTTTCCGTGTCTGCATTGATCGTTTTGCGCGCTTCAAGCGGGAGCTCTACCCCGTAGTTCTCAAGGCAACAAACTGCTTCTATGAAGAATCCGACCAATCGCCGGAAAAGATGGAGCGGATGTACGAGTTTGCCGGCATTTCACCGGATGATATTCTCACTGTGAGAAGCTACTATGAACGGGAAACCAGGCGCAAAGAACAACTTCTCCTGGAACAACAGCGGAAAGAGATTGAAATTCTGGAACAGGAGAAGAACGATGACTTTGGCCGCCAGTTTGCCGGAATACTTGGCATTCTGGGCGTTCTCTTCCCTGAGTCCGGTATCGAGAATCTGCCGAAGCGGCCCTATCTCCTGCCCTATTTTGATACCCGGGTTTTCAACAGGACGTCCCAGTTCCCGCACGAGCTCTTTGACGTTGAGTGTATTGCGGCAGAGGATCCCATGCAGCCGCTGTTGGTACTTCACCGCATCATTGATGATCTGTCGCAAAGCGTTGACAGAATCAACCTGGAAAAGGTACTCGGCAAAGACGGCATAGCCGAGCGTTTTTCGACGCTGGGTGAGGCGTGGGCCGCCGCGTATACGCACATATTTGATCCCTATGTCAGAGCCGTGGACAACTTCAGGCGCGGGATTTCAGACCAGGAATATCGGAGCGCCTTCCCCAACAGCCCCATGGCGCGCAGCCTGACCGAGGAAATAAACCAGTACCGCAACTGCGCATTCAAAAATTGGGGCCACGTGATCCTCGGCGCTGAGCGCTACAATTGCTCCCGTCTCTATGAGCGTACCGCAGAGTTCCACGAGTTGCTGCAGGAAGTGGGAGAAGACATCAATCAAGAACTGGTGAAACGTGACGACCCGCTAGGCAAACGCATGTGCCGGGAAATGGGTATACAGCCGTTTGTTGACTTTACCAGGGACACTCTGCCGACATCGCCGGAGTTCAGGCCCGTCACGCGCCAGGTAAAGCGCTATGTTGAGGCAAAGTTCTACAGCAGCGTTTCAGCTATCCCCAGGCTCAGCCAGGTATTTGTGATTGATTTGCTGCGTGGCGTGGTTGACCTCTACAACTACCTGCTCAGTGACCAGGAGTGCTTCCTTCGCGCCGTCGGTGACTCCGTTCCTATTGCGGGCAAAGAGGAACAACTTGTCTGGCAGAAAGAGCGCAACGAACGCAGCAGAGATTCGCTTGAGCTTCTGAGGATCCGCCTTGAAGAACAGAACGCAGCCGAAATGATTGACGGGCTCACCGGACTGCGCAACAAAAACTTCTACCTCAAAGAGCTGCCGCGTCACCTTGAACAGTTGAATAAGAAGAAACGCCCCGTCTGCATGCTCATGGCGGACATTGATCATTTTAAATGGGTAAACGACGATCTAGGCCATCAAAAAGGGGACGATGTGCTCCGAGATGCGGCAACCACTATCATGGACGGCTTTCGTGCCGGCCACGATATTGCCGTGCGTTACGGCGGTGAAGAGGTGCTGGTCGTCGTGCAGGCGCCGTTGCACACCGCGCTCGTTCTGGCCGAGCGTCTCCGTCACGCACAGCAGACCAAAGTGGAAGGCAATGAAACCTACGCGCCGCTGCGGGAAATCAGCGAGCGGCGCGAAGGCCCATGCGGCACCTTTTCCATTGGCGTTGCAGAGTGCGGCGCAGCTGGATCCGTGGACGTTGGAGTGGAACTGGCGGATAAGGCACTGTATGAGGCCAAGCAACAACGAAATGCCGTGGTGCTTGTTCGGGGCGACGCGTCGGGCACCTTAAAGTTCACCTCTTACGCGGACTACGCGGGAACCGTAAAGCGCTCCGGCTAAGCGGCCGCAGCCCCTTCACCCATCAAGCTTTTTCAACTTTGGCCTGATGACCATGGCGCAGTAACCCGCATTTGGATGTTTCTTATAGTAATCCTGATGGTATTCCTCCGCCCGGTAGAACACATCAAGAGGCTCAAGCCGGGTTACGACGTTGCCATTGTAGCGATCCTGCTCGCGCCCAATTGCTTGTTCAGCGACCGCCCGTTGCTTTTCGTCGTGATAGAGAATGATTGACCGGTATTGCGTTCCCACGTCCGCCCCCTGCCTGTTCAGCGTAGTTGGATCGTGCGTCTTGAAAAAGAGCTCCAGCAACTCCTGATAGCTCACCCTGCCGGGATCAAACTCAATTTGGACCACCTCGGCATGTCCCGTACTGCCGGTACAAACCGCCTCATAGTCCGGGTTTTCCGTTTCTCCGCCGGCGTATCCGGAGGTTACCGCCATTACCCCGTCCACCGTCTGGAACACCGCCTCGGTGCACCAGAAACACCCGCCGCCAAAGGTAGCCCGCTCCCGTTTGCCGCTTCCGTCTGCTTTCCGGACTGTATCGCTCATATTAATTTCTCCTCATCGCGCTATAACGTACTACCACAGGGCGCGCCGCGTCACCTCCAAGCTTCGGGCCACTTACTATTGATCGAACGTGCCGGTGTGGGTACTTTAGTAGTACCAATCTCCTGCGGACGGAGGCGCGTGACCGGATGGCAGAAAAAAAGACGTTGTTTGAGAGCAAGCAGACAATGAGCAGAAAGGAACTTGCGGGTTTCCTGCGTACCATGGCGGACCGTATTGAAAAGAACACCCTGGTCCTCAAGCAGGAGAATCAACGTGAGACGGAAACCATTCTGCCGGAACAGGTTGTGCTGGAAACAGAGTTGCGGGAGAAAACAAAAAAAAGCGGCAAGAAGTATAAGCTTGAGCTTGAGATCGAATGGGTTCCCGGAACCGAAATTGGTAGCGGCGTCCGGCTTGCTTGACACGTGAAAGTCGCCGACGTATGTTGGTAAGACTCAAATTGCTCATCATTAAACACCTTTCGGAAATAACTTATCGTTTGTAACATTCCGCAGGGCATATAGAAGGAGTATTTATGTTCCACCGAACATTGCAAAAACTTGTGGTAGGTCTTGGCATCTTTGTGCTTTTGACCACCGCTGCGTTTGCCGGAGGCAAACAGGAAGACAAAGGGAAACAGGACACCCCTGCATCTACGACACAACAGAAGAGCGAGCAGTCAACTGATCAGAACGCAACGCAGTCCACTGATTCGTCGGCTACCGGTGATGTTGTGGCTACCGTGAACGGAACCGAAATTTCACGGGCTGAGTTTGAAGATGCGGTTGCCCGTACGCAGCGGCAGTATGAGAGCCAGAGCGGCCAGTTGGACAGCAGCAAGCTTAACGACCTGAAGAAGTCAGTGCTTGACAGTCTGATCAGCCGGGAACTGCTCTATCAAGCGGCACAAAAGAGTGACATAACCGTAGACTCCGCCAAGGTAGATGACCAGATTGGCTCGCTGAAAGGGCGCTTTCAATCAGATGAACAGTACCAGGCGGCGCTGAAGAACGCAGGAATTACAGAAGAAGATCTTCGTCAGGACGTGAAAAAGAGCCTTGTGATTCAGGAGCTTCTGGCGCAAAAAGTCACCCCCAACGTGACCGTTGGAGAAGAAGAAGCAAAGAAGTTCTATGAAGATAATCCGGACCTCTTCACCACCCCGGAACGCGTGCATGCGCGGCACATCCTGATTTCCACCCAGGATCTCAAGACTGATCAGGAAAAAGCGGATGCAAAGGCGCGCGCGGAAGAGATTCGCAAAGACCTGGAAAACGGCGCTGATTTTGAAAAACTTGCCAAAGAAAAATCAGAAGGGCCAAGCGCCTCCAAGGGCGGAGACCTGGGGACATTTTCCAAAGGAGACATGGTTCCGGCGTTTGAAGATGCCGCCTTCGCCCTGAAACCCGGTGAAATATCCAAAGTCATAGAGACCCAGTTTGGATACCACATCATTCAGGTGCTGGAGAAGTTTCCAAAAGCAGTGCAGCCTTTCGCAGACGTCCAGGACCAGATTAACAACTACCTCAGCCAGCAGAAGCAGTCTGATGAAACTGACGCCTATCTCAAAAAGCTGAAAGAAAACGCAAATATAGAGACGATGGTCAATTTCGGCTGACGTACCTATATATCTGATACCACTATGCCGCTGCCCGGTTAAATCTCCGGCGGCGGCCTTTTTTTCGGTACAAACGAATAATTATGCGCACCATTGAAAAAGTTCCGCATATACTTTAACTTTACTTTCACATTCATACGACTTCAAAAAGGAGAGAATGATGAAGAGACTGCTTGTAATTGCCGTGCTCCTCATAGCAACAGCTGGACTACTGTTTGCGGGGGGGAGCAAGGAATCACCGTCCGGCGAGAAGACAATTGTTGTGGCAACTGATGCAACATGGCCTCCCATGGAATTCGTGAACCGGGACAAGGAAATAGTCGGGTTCGATATTGACCTGATGCGCGCAGCCGCAAAGGCGGGCGGTTTCAACGTTGAGTTCAAAAATACGGCCTGGGACGGCATATTTGCGGGTCTTGCCAATGGAGACTATGATGCGGTGATCTCATCGGTCACCATCACGGACGAACGGCAGAAGACCATGGATTTTTCGGTCCCCTACATTAACGCAGGACAGGTTCTTATCGTACCAAAATCAACCACCGGCGTTACCACTTTGCAGGATCTCAAGGGAAAGGCAGTTGGAGCCCAGATTGGGACAACCGGTGCCATTGAAATCAACAAGGTATCCGGCGTTGAGCTACGGACATACGATGAACTCGGACTGGCCATTGAAGACCTTGCAAATGGCCGCATCGCCGGTGTGGTAGCAGACACCCCTATTGCAGCCAATTACGCGCTGCAAAATGACAACTATAAGGACAGGCTCAAGATTGTAGGAGAACCGTTTACGAACGAGCTCTACGGTGTTGCGGTCAAAAAAGGCAATACGGAAGTGCTCGACATGGTCAACAAAGGGCTCAAGGCTGTTCTTGATGCAGGAAAAGACAAAGAGCTGAAAGACAAGTGGCTGAGATAAGCGCCAAAAAAAAAGATCAGAAAAACGGCGCCATCACGGTAAGTGATGGCGCACTCATTCCCGACCGCACGGAAAAAGGCGCGTTTTCAGCATGGCGGATCTCATTCTTTGGTGCCATTGGCCTGTTGATACTGCTTCCTTTGCTCAAACCGGACCCGTACCTCAATGTAATGGCGTTTATACCTGACGGTATTCTACGCACCTTTGAGGTCACTGTTGCATCCATCCTGATTGCACTGATTATTGGGTTAATTACGGGGCTGGGCCGGATTTCCCGCATAACCATCATCAATCGGATCGCCACCATATATGTTGAAGTGATCCGCGGGATCCCTCTGCTGGTGCAGCTTTTCTACATCTACTTCGCCCTGGGCTCCGTCATCCAGGTACCGCGGCTGGTCGCCGCCGTGGCGGCGATGTCAATTTGCTATGGCGCTTACATGGGTGAAATATTCCGCGCGGGTATTCAATCCATTCCAAAAGGACAAATGGAGGCAGCGCTTGCCCTTGGGCTAACGCGCCGTCAGGCAATCAGGAGGGTCATTCTTCCGCAGACGTTCCGCGTCATTCTGCCCCCCGTTGGAAACGAGTTTATAGCCCTTTTAAAGGACTCTTCGCTGGTGTCAATTCTGGCAGTAAGCGATCTGTTGCGACGCGGCCGGGAGTTTGCATCGACATCATTTCAATATTTTGAGAGTTATACCGTTGTTGCGCTGGTGTACCTGGTGTTAACGCTTTTTTTCTCGAAATTGGTGAGCATAATGGAGGACAGGCTTGAGCAACGCGGCAATGAATAACGGCACACTACCCCGGGTACGCATTCAGGACGCTCACAAACGTTTTGGCCACGTGGTAGCGCTCGCAGGGGTGACCATGGAAGTACAGCCGGGTCAGGTTATCCTGATTATCGGCCCGTCCGGAAGTGGGAAGAGTACTCTGCTTAGATCCGTGAATCGGCTGGAAACCCTTACCTCTGGTGACATCTGGGTGGATGAGGACCACGTTACCACTCCCCGGGCAGACATACGCCGCATCAGAGAAGAAGTGGGAATGGTGTTTCAAAACTTTAATCTCTTTCCGCATCTTTCGGCGGTACAGAACATCACCCTCGCACCGCAGTCGGTGAAGAAATTGCCATCTTCGCAGACCCTTCCGCGTGCACGGGAACTCTTAGCACGGGTGGGTCTTGCCGACAAGGAGAACGCGTACCCGGATCAGCTTTCCGGCGGTCAGCAACAACGCGTGGCTATTGCGCGCGCACTGGCGATGGACCCCAAAGTCATGCTCTTTGACGAGCCCACTTCCGCGCTGGATCCGGAAATGATCAAGGAAGTGCTGGATGTTATGCTGGCGCTCGCACAGGAGGGGATGACGATGCTGGTAGTTTCCCATGAGATGGGCTTTGCGCGGGCAGCCGCTGACGCCGTGGTATTCATGGATGAAGGCCAGATCATAGAGACCGGGACGCCGGATCAGCTCTTCTCCAACCCCAGAGAGGAAAGAACGCAGAAGTTTCTGAAGCACATACTCTAAGAAAGCTCTGCTACCTCATCTTCATCAGAGAGGCTGTCAATATCATCACCAGGTACGGACAGCCTCTGAGCCTCTCCCTCTTCCACTACTTGCTTAATCTTGAACTGAGACACTTCACCGACCAGGCTGTGTACCAGCTCCCGATTACTGGTACTGATCTCTGACACGTGTGAGATAGACATATTGACTTCCTGCACACCGGCAGACATTTCCTCTATGCTCCGGCGCACCGTCTCGCTATTTTGGACAAGATTACGAAGCTCCGTAAGCACCACGGCACTCCCCTCTTTCATCTCTACAGAGCCGTCTTTTACTTCCGCAGTGATCTGATTTATCTGGGAGAGAGCTTCCAACACCTGAGTGCTTCCGGAACTCTGCTCCGCCATGCTCTGCTCAATCTCTTCTTCAAGATGCGCAACGTCATGAATAAGCTTTTCTACCTCTTCAAATGATCTTTCCGAACGCCGGGAAGATTCCACCACCATATCAATGGACCCCTTAATGCTTTTCAGCTGTCGTTGCACGTTCTTGGACTGTACGGAAGCGTTCTCAGCCAGGCTCCTGATTTCATCCGCCACAACCGCAAACCCGCGCCCGTAGTCTCCGGCGTGGGCGGCCTCAATGGCGGCATTCATGGCAAGAAGATTGGTCTGCGCGGCAATTTGGGCGATGATCTTGTTTGCCTCAAGCAGTGCTTCGCTTTGTGAAGCAATTGCATCAACTTCGCGTGAGGCCCTGGAGAGCACCTCCCTCCCGTCGGCGGCGGAGCTCTGCAGCGAACCGGAAACCTCTTTGGCGCGATTCACGTTCTTGCTCACCGAATGTATGTTAGCGACCATCTCTTCAATGCTGGCAGAGGATTGTGTGACGCTTGCTGCCTGCTCCTCTATGAGCCTTCCAAGAGACTCGATGTTGCGCAGGATTTGTTCCACGGATGCGCTTGATTCCGTCACTGAGGTCGCCTCGCGCACTGTTTCATCCCGGATGCTGCCAATATTTGTGGCAATTTGCCCTATCGCAGCGGAAGTCTCTTCCATGTTGGAGGCTAAATCAAGTCCCGTTTCTGCCAGACGGTCCCCCGTGATTCGTATTCGGGATAGCATTCCGGAGAGCGAGTCTGAAAAGTGATTCAGACTCCGCCCCATGTCACCAATCTCGTCACCCGTGCGCACGGCCACCTCGGCAGTGAAGTCCCCCCCTGAGACAATCCTGCCAAACTCAACCATGTTCGAAAAGCGTTTTGCCATTCCGCCGGCAAAGGTAAACGAAATCAAAGCCGCTACACCAAGACTTAAAACGGTCGCGAGAATGAGCAAACTCATTGCATTTGCCTGGGTTTGGTTCAGTTCTGCCGTGCGTTTTACCATAAGCTGGTTGAGAACCGCCTCACCAGCCCGAACGTTGCGGAAAAACTGCTCAAACTGCTGGTCAAAAAGGTTGTCCAGGGTAATGTCATACCCACCTGTCTCGCGGTAGACCTCAAAACGCTGCTGCGCGGCTTCCTTTATAGCGGAAACCTGCGCCACCGAAATTTCCAGCCTGTCGGTCAGCGTTGGGTCTTTGCTTGCAATAACCTGCACCCCCTCACTGTCACCTCCGTGGATCACCGCATTGCCGGCGCTCGCCGCTCCGTCAAGCTCAGAAAGTACCTCACTCATACGGCCAGTACCCTCCGCGCCTATCAGGATCTCCTCAAGCCAGAGATGAGACTGGGCTGCGGCCAGTTGCATTTCCATGATTGCGTCAAGTTGTCCCGCTGCTTCTACGCCAAGCCCGTACGCCGCCGTGTGAAGCCGGGATATTTGAACGAGCGCGAGCGCACCGCCCACTGCAGAAATGAGCGCTACGCCCAGAAACGCGGTGAGCATCTTAGATCTTAGACGCATGGTCCTCCCCCTGATCTCCTATATCGGCCGATTGGAGGTCACGGATTACGTTCTCATATTGTGGCCTGCAACAAAATATATAGACTACGATGTAAATTGTTGACACTGCTGCTGATGCACAGTAAACTGTAACCCATATTGGTTAAATCATAAATTCGTGGCATCTATGGACTTATAGGAATGCAGGATAGGATCGTGCGCGACATTACGAGAAAACATCCCAATTTTGGCTGGCTACGGTTCCAAACTGTAATTGAGTTCTATTCATTTTTTCCATAAGTAAGCGAAAAGAAACGGAGACATCGCTCTGAGCAGGCGCCGACCCAAGATGGTCACGTGTGCCCCGGATGCGATATTGCAGTTACGCACCAAGAGAAAAGGCAGGAGGCAAATGGAAACAAAAACAGGGGCACGGCTTCTGGTGGACACACTGGAAAAGCTGGGCTGCACCACATTATTTGGCATTCCCGGCATCCACAACCTGGACGCATACGACGCGCTTCTCTCCAGTGGCATACATCACGTAACATGCCGCAATGAAAGCGGTGCGGGATTCATGGCGGACGGATACGGCCGTACTACAGGATTGCCCGGAGTTGCGCTGGTCATTACCGGTCCGGGGCTCACCAACATAGCAACGGCAATGGGCGAGGCATTTCACGACTCAGTGCCAATGCTCGTAATATCCAGCCAGGTACCTCGTGGCGTAGAGGGCCAGCGTCAGGGATTTTTGCATGAGCTTCAAAACTCCCGAATTATGGCTCAATCAGTTGCAAAGGAGAGCCGAACCGTCGGAAATGCAGCGCTCATTCCTGAATATGTAGAGCACGCGTACAGACTGGCGCATTCGGGAAGGCCGGGACCGGTGCACATCGAAATCCCGCTGGATGTGCTGCGGCAATATGTTGATCCGGGCCGTGATATGAGCGAGGCACTTTCCCGGGCCGCACAGCTGCTCACCGACTCCTCTTCCACGCTTATCATTGCAGGCGGAGGCGCATCCGGCGTTTCGGACGAAGTTCGGCTCCTTGCTGAGAAACTTCAGGCTCCGGTACTGGAAACCGCTTCCGGAAAAGGCGTCCTCCCGGCGGATCATGCGCTTTCGCTCGGCGCCCGCCTCCATCTGCCTGTGATGAAAGAAGCGCTCAAGAGCGCAGACACTGTCCTTGGCCTTGGAACCCAGCTTTCTCCAACAGATCTCTGGGAACAACCGCTGGAGCTTTCCGGGAAATTGATTCAAATAAACGTAGACCCCGGAGATTTTGAACGTAATTACCGGGCTGATCTGGGAATCACTGCGGCGCTCTCAGATGCGCTTCCGGCCTTGCGGAAACTTTCCACCGGCAAGAAGACTCTTCCGCAATCCCTGCAGCCGGCATCGCTTTTGGAAGGGGCCACCGCACAGGTGGCGAGCACCGTTGGTCTCGAGCCGCGCCACGTTTCATTCATTACCTCCATGCTCGCTGCTGTGAGAGCTGCACTTCCACGCGATGGTGTGCTTGCCGCAGACATGACCACGCCGGCCTACGTGGCCCTCAGCGAATATCCCGCTTACTCTCCCAGAACATTTCTCCATCCCGTAGGATTTGGCACGCTCGGCTTTGCCCTTCCGGCAGCCATTGGAGCGCTCGCTGCCGCGCCGGGGCGCGCGGTGTGCGTCCTGACAGGAGATGGCGGCTTCCAGTTTACCATGCAGGAACTCGGTGTAGCGGTACAGGAAGAACTTCCGCTGCCGGTAGTGATTTGGAACGATGCAGGATTCGGCGAAATACGCCGTGTTCAGGAGTCGCGTCACCCGGGACGCCATATTGGGGTGGATAATCGCAATCCGTCGTTTGACGGGCTTGCACAGGCGTACGGTATCCCGTATCACAGCGCCGCCACCCCGCAGGAGCTGCAGCACGCGGTTACGCACGCGCTCTCCGGCACTGCACCCGTCATCATTGAGGTAACCGTTTCATGAGAATAACAGGCACCAGAAAAACAATCAGTCACGTGGAACCCTACGTGGCAGGAAAGACAATTGAAGAAGTCAAACGGGAATACGGTCTGCGCGAGGTGGTAAAGCTTGGATCAAACGAAAACCCCTACGGTCCCTTCCCCTCCTCCCTGGAGGCAATGAGAGAGGAACTGGAACTTCTCAACACCTATCCTGACAGTACCTTTGAAGAGATAAAGAAACACATTGCAGCCATGTTTCGTCTTTCCGCGCAAAACATAGCGGTGTCACACGGCGCAGGGGGGATGCTGGAGACACTTGCCAAAACCTTTATTGAGGAGGGCGACCAGGTAATCATCCCGCAACAAAGTTACCGGCTCTACCGGGAGATATCCACGCTCATGGGGGCCGCCGTGGTGGAGGTGCCTCTGACCGAGGACTACCACGTTGATGTGGACGCCATCCGCGCGGAAATCACGGAGAAAACCAAGCTGATCTGGCTCTGCAATCCAAACAACCCAACCGGGACTATTGTCCCCCTTGCCAAATACCGCGAACTCATTACGGAGCTCCCGGCCCACACGTGGCTGGTTCTTGATGAAGCGTACGCGGAATTTGCTGATCCCGACCTGCTGCCGCCTATGACCACGGATATTGCGCAGCACAATTTGATCGCCGTTCGCACCTTCTCCAAGGCATTTGGACTTGCCGGTGCGCGGCTGGGATACGCGGTAGCCGCCCCGGATGTTATACGCGTCATAGATACGGTGGCAGAGCCTTTCAATGCAAACCGGGTGGGCCTTGCAGGCGCAACGGCGGCGTTGACCCGCGGCTGGGAACGTTACCTTGAAGTACGCGGGCAAATTTGCGCAGACCGTGGGTGGCTGGAAGATCAGCTTTCCCGCCGCGGCTATGAAGTTGTGCAAAGCCATGCAAACTTTGTCTTTTTTGATTCGGGAACGGATACAAACGCACTCACCGCAACCATGCTGAAACGCGGCGTAATTGTCCGCGGGTGTGCCGGATGGGGCTATCCACACCACCTGAGAGTGAGCGTGGGAACGCGGGCCGAGCTGGAACGCTTCATACAGGTGTTTGATGTCACCGCCGGCGAGGCAGGACGCACAGAAAAGGAGCATGCACATGGTTCAGTATGACGCCGTTTCCAAGGTCTACCCTGACGGCACCAGGGCAGTTGATGAACTTTCACTGGAAATCAATCAGGGAGAAACCGTGGTCTTCATTGGCCCATCCGGATGCGGCAAGACAACGACGTTGAAAATGACCAACCGGCTGGAAGATTGTTCGGATGGACGGATTCTCATTCACGGGGACGATATTACCGGGGTCGACCCGGTGCAGCTTCGGCGCGGCATCGGGTACGTCATTCAGGAAACCGGATTGCTGCCGCACCTCACGGTGGAAGAAAACATCGCCATTGTCCCGCAACTTCTTCACTGGGAGCGCAAACGGGTGCGCAGCCGGGTGACGGAACTCATGGAACTGGCCGGGCTTGCCCCTGACATGTATCGTCACCGCCTGCCGTCCCAGCTTTCCGGCGGGCAGCGCCAGCGCATTGGCGTGCTTCGCGGCCTCGCGGCAGAACCGGACGTGGTGCTCATGGACGAACCGTTTGGTGCGCTGGATCCCATCACCCGCGAAAAGCTGCAGGGCGAGCTGGTGGACCTGCAAACCAAGCTCAAAAAGACTATCATCTTTGTCACCCATGACATAGATGAGGCGTTGAAGCTCGGTGACCGGATTGTGCTCATGAGACGCGGCCGGGTGGAACAAATTGGCAGTCCGGAGGAACTTCAGGCGCAACCAAAGAACGACTTTGTGAAGAACTTCATTGGCGAGGACCGCCTGTCCCAGATTTCACCGGATGCCTCGGTTGATGTGCTGACGGAGGAAGCGCCGCTGGTTATCCCGCCGGATACTTCCGCGGAAGAAGCGCTGCAGCTCATGGAGGAACACGGGAGAGAAACCGCCCAGGTTGTGGACAGAAGGGGGGAGTGGACAGGAATGCTCCTTCTCCATGACGCAAAACACGCTGCCAGAAAGAACGCAAATGTCCGTCAGGCCGTAACAAAAGAGCGTAAACTTCATCTTTCAGAAGCAACCATTCGGGATGCGGCGGAAATGCTCGCGGATCGTGATGTCCCGGTTCCAGTTCTTGACGACACGGGACACCTGGTCGGTCTGATCACCCACAACGGGATGGCACGCCTTACGGTATCCCGGCTCACGCGGGGTACACGCACAGGAGGAACACAATGAGCGGACAACCAGGATTTTTTGAGCTGTTGTGGAGATTCGTCAACCAGCAGCATGTCCGAATTCTCCTTTTGACGTGGGAGCACATTGTAATTTCCGCCACGGCACTTGGACTCACACTCGCCTTTTGCATTCCGCTTGGTATTTATCTTACCCGCAAGGAGCGGCTGGCAAACTACGTCATTGCCGTGGCCAACGTCTTTCAAACCATTCCGAGCCTTGCGCTCCTTGGCTTTCTCATCTTTGTATTCGGCATTGGAAACGATAACGCAATTGCGGCTCTATTCCTGTACGCTATGCTGCCGGTACTGCAAAACACCTACATCGGCATTAAGAATGTGACACCGAGCCTGGTGCAGGCCGCTCGCGGCATGGGTATGACGGAGATGCAGATACTTGCACGAGTTGAGCTGCCGCTTGCCCTTCCGGTCATCATTGGCGGTGTCCGCGTGGCCTCAGTCTGGATCATTGGTACTGCGGCGCTGGCTGCGGCCATTGGCGGCGGCGGCCTTGGCCGTCTCATCTTTTCCGGCCTGGCATCCATCCGGAATGAAGTAATCCTGGCGGGTGCGCTGCCTGCAACATTACTCGCGTTGGCGGCGGACCAGGGGCTGAAGAAACTTTCAATCTACCTGAGGCCTGAACGAAGGGCAAAACGCATAGCACGGAGAGAAAAAAAACAGACTGGAAAGGAGGTGGCCGCACAGGGAACATAACTGCATGGGGCGGAGGCGAACCCGCCATGAACTCAAGATGTTCGCCGTAAAAAAACGAGGAGTTGTTATGAAGAGAACAGTAGTAGTTTTCATGTGTCTTGCGCTTGCCGCAGGACTGACTTTTGCAGAAGGCCAGAAGGAAAAACAGACCACAGTCCGCGTTGCGTCGCAGAATGTGAATGAAACGGTTATTCTTGCCCATATGGCAAAGATTCTCATTGAAGAAAAGACAGACCTCGGCGCCACGGTCAATACCGAGTTCAGCGGCTCATCGGTCCTGCATCAGGCGATGGTAGGAAACGAAATCGATGTCTACCCAACGTGGACGGGAACTCAGCTCACGGGCATCCTTCGGTACGAGGGTCCAAACCTCTCATCTGAAGAGGCATACCGAAGGGTGAAGGAAGGATTCGAGAAGCAGTTTAATATGACCTGGTCAAAACCGCTTGGATTCAATAACACCTACATCTTTGTCGTTCGAAAGGAAACCGCAGATAAGTACAATCTGAAGGTTGCCTCTGACCTGGCCCCGTACGCCGCAAAGTGGCAGCTTGCCGGTGACGAGAATTTTGACACCCGGTCCGACGCCTATCCCGGTTGGTCCGCCCATTACGGAATCACCTTTAAGAAAGTGCTTCCCATGCAGTACGGCTTGATGTACCGCGCCCTGGCCCAGGGAGAAGTTGACGCGGCCGTAGCCTACTCTACGGATTCTCGCATAAAAAAAATGAACCTGGTCATGCTCGAGGATGACAAGGGATTCTTCCCTGATTACTCCGGTGCCTACGTGGTAAACCAGGATCTGCTTTCATCTCATCCGGAGGTGCTTGATGTACTAAACAGCCTTGGCGGCAAGATTTCAACCGCCACGCAGGGCGGACTCAACGCCCGCTATGACGATGGTGAAGACCCGGCCGTCATTGCACGGGATTTCCTGAAGCAGAACGGAATGATTGAGTAACATAAGAACAGGAACAGAACGCGGCCTCCCGGTTTGTCCGGGAGGCCGTTTTTGAGGACGTACATGAAATACGGAATATTTGTAGATGGAAAGACCAAACAGGGAAGCGCTCTACCGCTTATCACCAGAAACCCGGCCACGGGGGAAGTGCTCGCGGAAATTCCCGCCGCCTCTGCGGAAGACGTGGACGCCGCGGTCAGTGCGGCACGTAAGGCGTTTCCCGCATGGTCCCGCCTTTCGGTAACACAGCGAAGCGCGCTCCTGCTGCGCGTTGCAGACCGGCTTGAACGCCACGCGGAAGAGGTAGCGCGCGTTGAGACGAAAGACACCGGCCGTGTAATTGCAGAAACGCGGGAAGATGTGGCCGCGGTGGTGGACCAGTTCCGCTACTTTGCCGGCTGTATCCGTGCCGGAGAGGACAGCCTGGTGTGGCACGATACGGAGAATTACAGCATGCTCGTCAGAGAGCCGCTCGGTGTGGTGGCACAGATTGTCCCGTGGAACTTTCCCATTTTGATAGCGGGTTGGAAACTCGCGCCGGCATTAGCAGGCGGCAACACGGTGGTAATAAAACCGGCAAGCAATACGCCGCTTTCTCTGCTTTTCTTTGCAGAGCTAACGCGTGATATTCTTCCTCCCGGGGTGCTGAATGTTCTGCCCGGCTCCGGCAGCGTAGCCGGAGAGGCACTGATCCTTCATCCGGATATCAACAAAATTGGCTTCACCGGCTCCACTGCGGTAGGCAGACGCATCGCGGCCGCCGGTGCAGAACGCCTCATACCGGTAAGCCTTGAACTTGGAGGGAAGTCAGCCAACATCATCTTTCCAGACGCGCCCATGGAAAAAGCGCTGGAAGCGGCTACGGTGGGCATCCTCTACGGCCAGGGTCAGGTGTGCAGTGCCGGATCACGACTTCTGGTCCACCAGGACATCCAACAGGAGGTAGTACGCCGCCTGGAAGAGTATTTCAGGTCGGTAGTAGTCGGGAACCCGCTCCTGGAAACCAGCCGTATGGGCCCCCTCATTGACCGGAAGCAGTTTGAGGTAGTTGACGGCTATGTGAGCACCGGTGTTGCCGAAGGCGCCACGCTGGTGTGCGGGGGTAAGCGTCTTGGCGACCGGGAGCTATCTGGCGGCTATTTCTACGCCCCCACGCTCTTTTCCGGTGTGGATAACGGTATGCGCATAGCTCAGGAAGAGATTTTCGGACCGGTTCTCACCGTGACACCGTTTGAGAGCGATGAAGAAGCCGTGGCAATAGCCAACGACTCGCGCTACGGGCTTGCCGGCGCCGTATGGACCAGAAACCTGTCCCGCGCGATGCGCGTTGCCAGGGCCATTCAAACCGGCACGATCTGGATCAACGAATACAACCTGGTCCCCTCTCACTCTCCATTTGGCGGCTACAAGGAGTCCGGCTGGGGCAGAGAGGTACACAAAGTTGCCCTTGATTCCTACACCCAGCTCAAGAACATCTATGTGAGCCTGACAGAAGAGCCGTCCGGCTGGTACGCGTAGCGGCGGCCGGAACAACTAAGTCGGCCCAAACAGGCGGCTCCTGCGGTTTGTCACACCGGACCGGGAGAGCCGCCGTTGTTCGCGACACGCGGGATGAGCATGACAAAGGTGCTTCCCTCACCCGGTGTACTCTCAAGCTCTATCCGGCCCCCATGTGCTCGAGCCACGCTGGCAGCAATTGCCAGGCCCAGACCTGTGCCGTCATAGGTGCTTCGACGGGACCGCCAGAACCGGTCAAAGATGTGCTCCTGTTCCTCCGGCGGGATACCCGGGCCGTGGTCACTCACCGAGATGCGCCACCACTGCCTGTCCGCGTACGCGGTGACTGAAATTAGGGAGGATGGCGGAGCGTGTTTGACCGCATTGTCAAGAAGGTTTCCCAGCGCCATTTCAACTCGCGATCGGTCACAATGGACCATACCGGGCGGCGCATCAAACTGCCCTTTCAGTCCCTTTTCCTGCAGGACAGGCCGGAGCTGCATTTCCAGCGTCCTCAGGACGTCGAGAACATCGTGATCTGCAAAACTCATTGATTCCGTACCGGCGTCGAGCCGGGACAGGTCCAGAAGGTGAGAGACAATCCAGGAAAGCTTGTCTATCTGGGCCTTGCTGTCTTCAAGAAACTCGGTACGGGACCACTCTTTCATGTCCGGCTTGGTCAACAGAAGCTCCGTAAAACTCGCCAGGGCGGTGAGCGGCGTGCGTAACTGGTGAGACGCATCCTGTACAAACTGTCTCAGCGTATCTCGTTCCCGCGAAATTTCCGTGAAGCTCGCCTGCAGACGTTCCGCCATCGTGTTAAAATGGCGGGCAAGGACTCCTATTTCATCCTTTCCCTGCTCATCCACCCGTATGCTCCACTTCTGCCGTCCCATAGCCTGCGCAGCTTCCGCCAAACTGTGAAGCGGCCGCGTGAGCTGCCGGCCCATAAAGAGCCCAATAACAACGGCCGCGGCAAGCGCGGCAAGGGCTGAATAGACAAACGCATTCTGAGCACTGTCAATGGCCAGCGCGCGGAAGTCTGGACCGTTTTTGAGCTTGATAAAGGCGGCCGGAGACGAACGAGGCCCCACCAGGAAGGTCATGGACCGCTCTCCCTGATCACCATCCGGCTCTTCACCGTCCATAGGAGTGAGCACTACGTGAGAGCGGTCTACCGAGTGAGACGGCAGCGGCGCACCGGGAAGCAGGAGCGAAAACGGGGGGCTTCCCAGTCGGTTAATTTCCCGCCGCAAGAGGAGAATTTCTGCCGGAGAGGGAGCGCCCGGCCGACCGGGCGGCACGTTGCGTTCTTCAAAAAGCCGTTCCAGAAGCGGCTGAATTTCAAGAAATTGCTGCGAGCTGCTCCTCGTACCGGTCTGTGCGGTTCCCACCCGAACGCTCACCTGCGCGGTTTGTCCCGCCTCGGCTACCACGTTCCGAGACGGGTCGAGTATGGTGATCTGGACATTATTCAACAGCGCCATGGTTTGCGCAATTTCCTGAAGCCGGTCGCGGTTCTTTTTGTCCAGCGGGGAAAAACTTTGAATCTGAAGCGCCAGATCTTCTGCGGTCCTGAACAGGTAGAGCCGCTCCTGATCGTGTGCGTACCGGGCTATGAAATAAAACGAAAGAGTCCCGACAATGCCCACGGTGAGCACTGCCAGGACAATATAGGTAACAACTAACTTCCAGCGAAGGGAATTGAAAAGTTCACGTCTCATCGCGCTTGATTATACATCTGCAGCGAGCGAGCCTCCAGCACCGGCCGAACGGACGGCAGGAGGGATGAAAAGCACGGGCGTGCGGCCGCCGCGTACCACTCGTTTGTTCACGTGCACCTCCGGCTCACCGGAGGAAGCCCGCAAGCCGCGTGCGAAAGGCCAGCGAGGGGGGACTGACCGGTATTCGCCTGGCCGCATCATGTACTCGTAGTATGGGCCCACGGGACGGAACGTCACCCCAAGGACAGGATTCCCGTTTCCGTTGTCCGCCAGCGTTGCGGAAAGGGCCACATCGCTATTCTCCCGCTTTACCGTCAGTTTGACCGTGTCACCCGGTTTGTGCTCCGCAATGAGTGATCCCAGCGTGTCCCGAAGGTTAACCGTAACGCCATCAACGGCCGTGACCACGTCTCCGGGCTTGAGCCCCGCCGCCTCCGCGGGGGTCCCCTGCCGCACCGTCAGCACCTGGGCACCGGTGGCCTCACCGCGGCTGTAGCTGTGCTGCCGCGGCCACGGCGTCATGTCCGGAACCCCGCCGCGGGGACCGCTCCAGGCAGGACCCTGGAAGGACCCGCGTTCGGGATCCGCATCTCCTGCAAACTCTACCCCAATCGGCGGGTGATACAGGCGCCCTTCAAGGGTAACATTCACGTCCATCACCCGGTCTCCGCGCCGGATGTGCAGCACCACAGCTTCACCTGCCCGGTGTCCTGAAAGCACCCTTCTCACATCCGCAATATGGTTAACCGGTGTGCCGTCCACTTTCAGGACCACGTCGCCTCGCTCGAGACCTGCGCGTTCAGCAGGCGTGTCCTTAAATACGCGAAGGATAACAAGGCCCGTTTCATCAACCGGCTCCAGATCGGTATGATTTTCCTGCCTAAAGGAGTCAGCGGCCAGAAACGGCTGCCAGCCCGCGGAACTGTTCCCGATGCCGTCACCGGGATCCGCAAATGCCCCCGTTGCGGAGATGAGCATTGCACACGCTGCCAGAATTAACATCGTCCTGTCTTCAAAGCTTCCCATACACGCCCTCCTTGGGTTGTGACTCTCTATGTGTATGGTACCCCAGTACAGTTAACTGCTGATTGCGCCAGTATTAAGCTTTCTTAACTATTTTTGAGTCTTCAGGAGCAAACTTATAGCCAAACCCGCGTACCGTTTGAATCCAGCGCGGGCGCGCCGGGTCATCTTCCAGCTTGGTCCGGAGATGGCGCACGTGAACGTCAATTGCACGCTCGTCACCGTAATATGCGTCAGTCCCCTTCAGATGCCGCAGGAGCTCCGCACGGGTGAAAGGGCGGTCGGGATGGTCAACCAGGTAGCGCAGGAGGCGGAACTCTATGGGAGTGAGGTAGATGTCCTGGTCCTCCCTGAACGCCTTCATCTGTTCACGCTGCAGGCGAACCGAACCAAACTTTACCACCGGTCCCGACCCCGTGCTTGAAAGGTCACCATACGCGCGACGCAAAAGGGCCCTGATACGGGAGAGGAGCTCTCTAAAACTGTACGGTTTCACCAGATAGTCGTCCGCGCCGAGTTCAAGTCCAAGCACCTTGTCTATTTCCGCATCGCGCGCAGTCAGCATGAGTATGGGCACACTGTTACCGGCACTTCGCACTCGGCGGCAAAGCTCAAAGCCGTCAATATCCGGAAGTCTAATGTCCAGGACTACCAGGTCCGGCTCTCTGGTTTCTATGAGTTTGAGGCCGGCCTCTCCGTCTGCAGCGTGCAGAAACTCAAACCCTTCATCGGAAATGCCGTACTTCAACCCTTTTGCTACGGCGGGGTCGTCTTCTATGCAAAGAATCCTGTTACGCACTGGATTCAGATATATCGCGCTCGTCCGTCCATGTCAACAAATTCGCCGTGCCAGTGATGGCGCCGCGCCATTTCCTCTTGCCGGAAATATCGATATACTCTACACGTTATGAGTTGGTTCGGAAAAATTGTGGGTGGAACTATTGGATTAATGCTCGGCGGCCCCATTGGGGCAATGGGCGGCGCGGCGCTGGGTCACTTCTTCTTTGATAAGCAGGATAGCGGCGGTTTCGGCGGCGCCTTTGGAGCTGACCAGAAAGGCGGCAGGCCGGGCTATATGCCTGGCGGAGGATTTACCAACCAGGAACGAATCCAGGCCTCATACTTTGTTGCGCTTTTTTCCATGTTTGGAAAGATAGCAAAGGCTGACGGGCTTGTCACCAAGCATGAAGGTGATCTGGTGGTCAGGTTCATAGACCAGATGGGACTCTCAGGCCAGCAGCGGGAATTTGCGATGCGGGTCTTCAATGAGGCCAAAGACTCCCCTTACTCCGCTGAGGACTTTGCCCGGCAATTCTATCAGCTTACGGCAGGCAATAGTAATATCCATCTCAATATGATAGACATGCTCTTCCAGGTGGCAAGCGCCGACGGAACCATACACGAGCTTGAAGAACAAATGATTCGGCGTATTGCGGATGTGTTCCGGCTTGGTCCTCAGCAGTACGATTCAATCAGGTCCAAGTACGTACAGGACACGGACCGCTACTACAAGATCCTCGGGTGCACTCCTTCCTCTTCTGACGAGGAAATAAGGACCGCCTATAGAAAGCTGGTGCGCGAATTTCATCCGGATACAGTAACCTCCAAGGGGCTCCCGGAAGAGTTTGTGAAATTTGCCACCAAGCGTTTCCGGGAAATTCAGGAAGCATACGAAGAAATTAAAAAAGAGCGCAACATGTAGCGCCGGGCCGAATTATCTGGAACCGTACATGCAGCAAACGTCACATAACTCCATAGACCCGGAACTCGTTTCCTATTTGAGCACGTTTGTCACCGAACAGCGGCGAGAACGAATGGAGCAGGTACTCGCCCGCCGCACCCGCTACCTCACAGTAGTGATAGAAGACATTTATCAGCCGCACAATGCCAGCGCGGTTCTTCGAAGCTGTGACGGTTTTGGGATTCAGGACGTGCATATCATTGAAAACCGCAACGAGTATCGGCTCAATCCGCAGGTGGAGCTCGGCACCGCCCAGTGGCTCTCTTTGCACAAGTACCGCAAAGAAGAAAACAACACGCCGGAGGCCATTACACGGTTACGGAAGGCCGGCTACCGGATTGTTGCTACCAGTTCCCATAGCGGCCAGGTGAGTCTGGAGGATTTTGACCTTGATGCCGGCAGAACCGCCATACTGCTTGGAAACGAGCTTGACGGTCTCAGCGAAACCGCCATAACGCTGGCGGACGAATACCTGACGATCCCTATGGAGGGATTCGTGGAAAGTTTTAACATCTCGGTTTCAGCGGCCGTCATCCTGCACCACCTCTCCCACGGCTTGCGAAAATCCACCATTCCCTGGCAACTTTCAGGTGGTGAGATGGAAGAACTCAGACTCCAGTGGCTACGCGCCAGCCTGAAGCGGTGGCGGCAGCTTGAAGAAGAATTTTACCGCAATCGTGCCGGGGCCGATGCGACGTAGTCGGCGTACCGGACCGAACACGCTGCCTGTTTGGTACAATCAAGAACTACTGTTATATTGAGGCTATACTGGTGAGGAGGATCAATTGTCAACGTACAAGGTGTACTTCAAATGGAAAGAGAAAGACGTGGTCTTACGCGCCCGCGGCCTTGATCTGACCCACCCGTATTTTGTTTCCATCACGGAAATATTTTTCCCGGAAGGTCCAAAGATTATCATTGATCCCGCGGAGGATGAGGTGCGCAAGACGTTTGGAAAAGCGGACCATCTCATGATTCCGTTTCAGACCGTGTCACTCATTGAAGAGTACAAAGATGAGAAGGTCGATGTTTCTTCCGGACGCAAAGTGCGCCCCTTTACCATTGTGGAAGAAGACACGGACGATGATGAAGACGACCCGCCTTCGGAGAACGGGAGCCCTGAGGATGACGAACCGGGTGGAGACTTTTCTTAGCAGAAGCTCACACAGGAGTCAACAAGAGGCGGCAAATGCGTAAAACCATTGGCGTAGCGTTTGGAGGCGGCGGCGCGCGCGGCCCGGCACACATCGGGGTTATCAAGGCACTGCGGCAAACGCCGGAATTGTGTCCTTCCATTGTGGCGGGAACTTCCGCCGGCTCCATCGCAGCTACCATGTATGCGGCAGAGGTGGTCCAGGAAGAAATGGAACGAACGGCGCTGGAGTTTGACTGGTTCCGGGACGTCATCCGTTTTTCTGATACCGTCCGTATGGTCATAGAGGGCGAGCACGGCGGACTCGTATCAAACAAGCGGCTGGGAGAACGCATCAACGGGCTCATTCACGGCCGCGGCTTTGACCAGTTACAGACGGATCTTGCCATTTGCGCCACCGACATAGACTCACAGACCCGCGTAATCTTCACTTCGCCGCGGGTGGCACAGAGAATCGATTCCGGCGAACTTGAGCATTTCCTCCCACCTCCGGTTGCAGGCAAACCCGGCTACAAAACCGTTGTCATCTCGGATTACCACGACATTGGCCAGGCGGTCCGTGCAAGCTGTGCGGTTCCCGGAATCTTCACACCGGTGCGGATTCGCGGCATGCGGCTGGTGGACGGGGGGGTACTGGATCAGGTCCCGGTCGACGTGGTGCGAGCCATGGGCGCGGATATCACGGTGGGAATTAGTCTTGCGCTATCCTATGCGCCGGACCGCCTCACAAAACTGCCTCACGTTCTTGGAGCCATGGTTGGGATGATGGGTATCCACCAATTGCGTCGCAGCCTTGACCTTGCAGACATAGGTTTTCAAATCACCGGTATAGACCAGATGAGCCCGTTGCGCGCTCATCAACCAGATCTCATAGCCCTTGGAGAAAGCGATATGACCCGCCACATACCTACGCTGACAGAGCGCGTGCAAGCGCTGAACGGGGCGGCGGAACAGCTTGGGTTCGGACACACGTAATTAATGAGGTTGCCGGCGCGTCCGGGCAGCATGAAAGGAGCACCTGATATGGGGGTAATTGTTCATCCACGAGACATAGACCTGCACGCGCCGGTACACGAGTTTTCCGGTATGCGCAGCGAAATGCTTCCCCACCCGGAACGGCCGGACCGGCTGCGGGCCATTCTTGACGCGCTGGACGCGTTCTCATGGCCGCGTTTCCGTGAAACAGGGGAATACAATTTGGAACCCTATTTTCTCCACGTCCACGACTCGGAGATGATCAACTACTTCCGGGAACTGGATCTAATGATTTCTCGGGACCTTACAGAAGGCGGAACCCCTGACACCTTTCCGACGCGCAGCGGCGCCACCCGTCCGCGGGTACTTCGCGGTCTCATGGGATGGTATTGTTTTGACGCCCAGACGCCGTTTCTGAAAAACACCTGGAACGCAGCCTGTTCGTCGTTTGCAACGGCAATTCAGGCCGCGGAGCTTCTGGCAAGCGGAAAGGATAGTCTCGTCTACGCCCTGTGCCGCCCTCCCGGCCATCACGCCGGCCGCGAGTTCTATGGCGGGTACTGCTATCTCAATAACACCGCCGGTGCCGTAACGGTCCTGGGCCACGAGGGGAGATGCGCCATACTTGACATCGATTATCACCACGGAAACGGGACGCAGGATATCTTCTACTCGAACAAAGACGTCTTTTACGCCTCCATTCACGCTGATCCTGCTCACGCCTTTCCCTTCTTTTCCGGCTATGGGACTGAACGCGGTGAAAGAAAAAGCAAAGGGCGCAATCTCAACATTGCCCTTCCCACAAAAATCTCCGAGGAGACCTATCTGAAAGCGCTGGATAAGGCGCTTGCTGCAATTTCCCGGTTCAAACCGAAATACCTTGTTGTCTCCTACGGAACCGACATTGTGGAAGGAGACCCGGTTGGAGACTTTGGACTCTCCCTTTCAGCCATTCAGGTTATAGGCGAGCATATCAAGAAGATGAACCTTCCCACACTGGTAGTGCAGGAAGGCGGATACAATACACAGACTGTGGGTCAGGCGGTGGTCCGCTTTCTCCAGGGCCTCTCCGGGGAGGAGGTCAAAGCACCTGAGGAATCAGAGAACCCGCCGCAAGAACCATCAGAATCGTGAAGAAGGCTACGGCAGCCTCAGTGGCAAGCCCAACAACCAGTGGACGCCAGCCGGCTCCCGCCATCTCTTTGAAACTGGTCCGCAGGCCAACCCCGGCAAACGTGAAAAGAAATGCCCATTTGTAGAGATTTTTCAGGCTTGCCTGTGTGGAGGTTACTCTGGATGCCATCTCCGGCGAGAAGTGAATGGCGGAAAGAAGCGTGAAGAGAACGGACATTGCCACAAATCCAAGCACAAATTTGGGAAACTTCTGCCACAGAAAACTTCCTTTATGCCCGACGGTGTCCGCCTGTCCGCGCCTGGCATACACCACCGCAAAGCCAAGTACGACAAATGCCATGAGTGCGTTGCGGCACATCTTTGCAAACGTGGCGTAACGCGCCGCCGTATCTGAGAATATGGCGCCGGTAGCCACAGCTTCCGCCGTGTTATCCACAGCCAGTCCCGCCCAAACTCCAAAAAGATGCTCCGGCATACCAAGAAGGTGGCCCACCAGCGGATAGACTACCAGCGCCCCCGCACCAAAGACCAGAATAACCGCAATTGCGTAGCTGGACTCCTCACGCCTGGCTTTGATTGCCGGCGCGGCTGCAATTATGGCTGACACACCACAAATTCCCACTCCAATTGAGATGAGGCTTGCCATCTTCTGCGGCAACTTAAAGAGGCGCGCAAAGAACAGCACAAAGACAATTGAGAACGAAATTTCCACAACTACCATACCAAGACCGATTGCTCCAAGCTGAAGTAAGTCTGACAGAAGCACTCGTGCCCCAAGGAAAATCACTCCAATCTTCAGGAAAAACTCGTATACCGCGAGTCCCGGTTCAAAGATCGCAGGAAGCCGTACCAGGTTATTAATGAGCAAACCCAGCACAATGGCAATGATGACATTGCTAATCATGGCTTCCAGCCACGCCGCCTCTACAACCGAAAGGAGTGCCCCCTCTATGACGCGCGCTGCAAGTCCTACCACCAAAAGGAGTGCCAGTCCGGGCAGCAGGCGCAGAAGCGTATAGAACGTGGCCGAAGCACCTCTTGTCTCTACTATTTCTGCCATACGTTCCTCCTCACCACTTCACCTGTGGAATTACCTGCATGAGTACCAGCAGTGTGACGGAAAACGCCACCATCACTGCCCACCAATCCAGAGAAATCTCTCGTTTCTTCATACATCCTCCTTTGCCTGAATTGCGGCGACCCTACCGGCGGACCGCCCGGGTGTCAATGAAAGAACGCCGTTTTTCCCGTAACGATAGTGCCCTAGAGGGTCACGGGGTGAAGAAGAAGTCCGGCGCGGACAAAAAAACGGCCCATATCTATCTGAATATCTGAAGCAAATGTTCAGTTCTTCGGAACAATTGGCGCAAGATTGAAATGCGCCTGGAGATGGACTAACCTACATCGTATGGAAGCAACGTGCATCTCTGTCGCCAATCCCGTGTCATATCTCATCTGCTACGGCATTAAGGATGTAGAAAATCGCAACTGGACCACTGATTACCGTGGTGTGCTTTACATCCATTCATCCGGAAAATTCAGTATTCGCGGTATGCCTGATTTTTCCCGTTACCCCATGCCGGTAATTCACGAGTTTGACGACTATATGAATAGGCTGCAGGAAATAGAAAAAACAGGTAGCTATATTGGTTTTGTGGAAAATGGCGTAAGCGTCTTTTTGAAGCATGAGTCCCGCCAGCCGGAGCAGGTGATCAATGAATATAACCTGCTTGCAGACGTGTACAATCACTACCGCAAAGATACGGAACATCCGTTCTTCTACGCAGGTGCTATCATCGGCGCAGTAAAGCTTGTTGACATTGTGAGGGAGAGCGAGAGCCTGTGGGCGGAACCGGGCAGATACCACTGGATACTGAAGGAACCGGTAATTTTTTCCAATCCTATTAAAGGAGTCCGGGAAAAATCAGGGCTCTGGACCTACCCTATAAGCAGTGAGGCAAAAATTGTTGATAGGTGAAGCAGCAGGGAGGACAGATGCGTAGTCAGGGGTGGAGGCTCACTGATGAGTTCACCTGTCCAGGTTCCGGAATACTGCCCTCGCCCCACCT
>Ga0102944_1000295_pt1 | contig 39987 bp, 41 predicted proteins | sample SalPonD_shore_MG_FD_78172 | JGI IMG/M metagenome (GOLD analysis project Ga0102944, IMG submission 78172) | Salt pond soil microbial communities from South San Francisco under conditions of wetland restoration - Salt Pond MetaG... | ecosystem: Environmental > Aquatic > Marine > Intertidal zone >... | reverse complement strand
GGCGACCCGGGCATTCGGTCCCAACCATCCCGCCCTGCCCGCCGCGCTTCGGGATGTCGGTCAACCGGTGCTTATCGGCGGCACCATGGGTACCGCGTCATACGTCCTCGTCGGCACAGCCCGCAGTGAGGCGCTGAGCTTCAGCTCCGCTTGCCACGGGGCCGGCCGCGCCATGAGCCGCCACCAGGCCATGCGACAGTGGCGCGGGCGCGAGGTGGTCGACGAGATGGCCGGCCGCGGCATCCTGGTACGTAGCCGTTCCATGCGCGGTGTGGCCGAGGAAGCACCGTTGGCCTACAAGGACGTCAACGCAGTGGTCGACGCCGCCGACCGCGCCGGGCTGGCGAGAACGGTGGTTCGGCTGGAACCGCTTGTCTGCATCAAGGGATAGCTCACCGCTGACCGGGCTACCCGGACGGCGTCCGCCTTTGAGGGCCTGCCGCCAGGGAATTGTCCGGGTGTGGATCTCGGGTTTCCGTCGCCAGCACATCACGAACCTGTCCGATGTCTCTCGCCGCAAGCGTGTGGTGCAGGCTGATCCCCGGCTGGAGATGCGTTTCCGTCCTGCCCTTGGGCACCAGAAACTCGAACAGACCGTGGAAGACCGACAGCATCCCAGGATCCCATCCCATCCCATCCCGATGAGTGCACTGCGGCGGCGGCGCAACCGCGTTGTCGGGACGCCGAACCACGCCCACGACAGAAAGCTCGGGGTCGTCACGGGCCGCCGCCAGGCATGCCCGCCCCAGGCGCCCGAACCCAACGATGGCGACCCTGGATCGCGCCATATCCTCCCCTGTCAGCCAACCACGTGGTGTTCGCCGACCACGTGCACCGTGCTCGCGACCGGCCCCTGCTCTCCTTGCGCTTCGGAGAACGTGACCTCGTCGCCGACTTCCAGCTTGTCGAACGCTCCCTGGACGACGCTGGTTCGCCAGAAGGTTAGCTCCCGGCCCTCCGGGGTCTCGATGACGCCGTAATCCGCCGCCGGCACGATCTCCCGGATTCGCCCGTGCTGTGGCGGCTCATGGTACTTGACGTCGTGCCGGATCCTGCGGGCGTGGTCCTCAAGACGCCGTCGCGCGGCGTCAAAGGCGTCGCGGATGGCGACGTAGACGTCCTCGTGGGCATGATGCCCCGCCGGCTCGCGGGAGACCACGATCTCGTTGCCAGGCACGGTGATGTCGATCCGTACGTGGTAGAGATTGCCTTTGTGATGATGGTGGTGGCCGGCCTCCACCATCACGCGGCAGCGCATGATCTGGTCGAAGTAACGGTCGAGCCTGGCAGCGTGCTCTCGCACGTTGGCCTCGAGCGCCTGTGAGCCGCTCGTGTTCCGAAAGGTGACCTCAAGGGGAATTTCCATGTGCAGGCCCTCTGAGTGAAGAACATCGAATCGCCTTCCTCCTTGATACCATCGTCACTCTTCACCGGGGATGATGTTCGTCAATACTCCCCCAAAACGTCCCGGCTCGGTGCGCCTGCGATCAACCCATCAAGTCGGGTTCGCCACACTCCCGCAAGATGTACCGTCGCGACTCGTCACGCAGGCGCACGGCTTCCGCCCATCCGGTATCCCTTGGCGTCAGCGGCCGGCCAACGCTCACCCGCACCCTGCCCGGGCGAGGAAACCATTCACTGCCGCGCAGCAGCGATCGAGTGCCGCGCAAAGCCACCGGCACGAGGAGGGAGCCGCTTCGCGCCGCGGCCACGAAGGCCCCCATGTGGAAGGCGCCGACTCCGTAGCCCCGGCTGAAGGTGCCCTCCGGAAAGAAGGCGACGGACTCTCCCGCAGCGATCACGCGCTCGACCTGCCGCGCGTCCGAGCTCGCTTCCCGCGGGTCGAACCGTTCGACGTATATCGCCCCCATGCGACGGAGTAGCACGCGGGCGAAGAAGCGGCGGCTGAGCTCCTTTTTCGCCAGATAGCAGAATGCGCGTGGCAAGGCCGCTGTCAGCACCAGGGCGTCAATATAGCTGGCGTGATTGGATACCAGGATGCAGCGTTCCCGGAGTGGCAGATTCTCGATTCCTCTGACCTCGATATCGATCCCCGCGAGCAGCGCGGCGCCGCGGGCAATTCCCCGCGCGGCCGACCAGCGCCACGACCGGTATGGCAGCACCAGGGCGGCGACCCACGCAGCAAGGGCCGCCGGGGCAAAGAGGCACCAGGCGTAAGCGGCGTAAAGCCATTCCCCCAGCGCGCGGAGCCGCATGCTGAGGCTTCCGGTTGCCGCCTCCCACGCCAGGCGAAGGCCCTGCCACCAGACTGCCCCACGCGGGGCCCCCAATCGTCCCGCACGGTACAGCTCACAGGTTGCCGACCGGCGGATCTTGCCGCTCGAGGTCTTGAGGATGCTATGAGGCGGGACCAGCAGGACATCGTCGGCCGGCAGATTCATGACGTCCAGGGAGGCATCCCGGATCGCCTCCCTTACGCGGGACTGCTCGTCCTCGCCCGCGGCCCGCGTTTCGGCGACGATCACCAGACGCTCTATCCCGCTGGCCGCGTCCGCGCAGCCGAAAGCCGCGACGCAGCCCTTGCGTACTCCCGGGATACGGCCCACCGCCGCCTCCAGGTCATAGGGATATACGTTGCGACCGCCGCGTATGATGACGTCCTTGACCCGCCCGGTAATGTAGAGGTCACCGGCGGCCATGTAGCCCCGGTCCCCGGTGCGCAGCCAGCCGTAGTGCAGCAGCTCCCGGGTGGCGTCGGGGTTGTCGAAGTATCCGGCGGTCGCCGAAGGGCCGCGGAACTCGATGTCCCCTTCCTGGCGCTCGGGACGTTCATGGCCGGTGACATCGACGATCCGTACCTCATACCCCGGCAAGGGCCGGCCGCAGCTCACGAAGGTCAATGTGGGCTCGCCGGGCCCAGGCGCCGCGGCTTGACCGCTTGATGCGAAGCGCTCATGTCCGACCCGGTCGAACACGGGCCCGCGCCCGGGCCGCGGCACACAGAGCCCGACGCCCACCTCTGCCAGGCCGTATACCGGCATCAGCGCATCGCGTCCAAGGCCGTAAGGCGCGAGGCGCTCGGCGAACCGCTCAAGGGTGTCCGGGCTGACCGGCTCGGCGCCGTTGAACGCCACGCGCCAGCTGCTCAGGTCGAGCCCCTCGACCGGAAGCTGGCTATCGAGGGCACGCAGGCAAAGCTCGTAGCCGAAATTCGGTCCCCCGGAGATGGTCGCCCGGTGGCGGTGGATCATCTCCAGCCAGCGTAAAGGCTTCCCGAGAAAGCCCAGCGGCGACATGGCCGCGAGCGGTATGGCGAAATAGAGGCTCCCCAGCCAGGCGGCAATCAGGCCCATGTCGTGATACAAGGGCAGCCAGCTGGCGAATACGTCGCTCGATGTGACTCCGAGTCGCTGCCCCATGGCGCGGATATTGGCGAGGAGATCCGCATGGGTCAGCATGACGCCCTTGGGGTCGCCGGTGCTGCCGGAAGTGTACTGGAGAAGCGCCAGGTCCGTGGCAGCCGCCGAAACCGCAGCCACATCGGCGCGGCCCGCCGCCAGCTCGCCAACGGTCACGATGTGGCGGATGAACGGAGCCTCCGCGCGAAGGAGCCCGGCCAACCTGCGGGCCCGGGGTACCGTGATCAGCACCCGCGTCCCGGCGTTCGCCAGTATTCGGCCGTGACGGCGCAGATGCTCTTCCAGCTGACTGGCCCGGGCGGGCGGATAGATCGGCACGGGAACCGCACCGCGTCGAAGAATGCCGAGGAAGGCAGCGAAATAGTCTTCCCCGGTCGGAAGCATTAGTGCCACCGTCTGTCGGGGATTCACTGAGCGTGCGCTGAGGCCGCGCGCGACGCCCCATGCGCGGCCATCCAGACCAGCGTAGGTAATCCGGCGCGTACGGCCGTCCCCGTCATAGAGATACAAATGCGCTCGGTCAGGATGCGCGTCGAGATGCCAGTCAAAACTGGCAGTCAGCGTTGCGGCCTGTTCGGGAAGACCAGCCGTCGCAGCGGTCTCGATGACCGGTGCAGGCGCTCTGCGAGGTGTCGATTGTCCCTGAGCCACCTTCACTGCACGGGCGAGCCCCTCCACCGTGTCCTCGGACAGCACCGAGTCCGGCAGCTCCACGGCAAATGCCTGTTCAATGCGGACCATGAGTTCGGCCCGGGCCATACTGTCCAGCCCCAGATCGCGGTCCAGGCGTGCCGTCGGGCTCAGGGAGCGGGCGGGCTCCGACCCCGGCCGGATCTCATCGGCCAGCCTCGCCACGATGTCAATCAGCTGGCGCTCCAGCTCCTGGCCATCGCGCGATGCTGCGGTCCCTGCCCTGTCAGTCATAGGAACACCCGATAGAGAATACCGCGTCCGTCGTTCTTAATAGGTACGCCTCCCCGCCACCGACGTGTTGATGCTCGTCAAAAACGGGATTGGCGTTTGATGGTGCAATGGTGCGTTCTTTCCGTCCCGGCAGGTAGGACCACTGCGCCGGGTTTCCCGTCACTCCGCCGTACGGCACGGTGACCGGCGCTCGGCTTTCGTCCCGGGCGTGCGCCTACCCCCGTGCCGCTCTCACCAGTGCGAAGGCACCGGCGCCCCGCCCGGGACGGAGGGCATCTATCCGGGTCAGCGCCTCAGGGGGACTGAACAGGGTCTGGACCCAGCCACACTCGCGAAAGTCTGCGTTGGCCAACAACCGGGCCACTTCGGCGGCCCCGAGGAACCCGGCACCCTGAAAGAACGGGCTCTCCCCCTGTCTTTCCAGGTAGGCTCTCCCGCACGGCGCGTCGCAGTCGATGAAACCGATGACCAGCTCCCCCCCCGGCCGCAGAACCCGGCGCGCCTCTCTGAGCCCCGCGGCAGGGTCGTCCAGGAAGCTCAGCGCCGCCACCATCAAGCCATAATCAAGGCTGCGGTCGGCGAAAGGCAGTGCCTCGGCGACGCCCCGGGCGACCGCGACGCCCCGGCTCTGCGCCAGGCCCAGCATGCCGGCTATCGGGTCCAGGCCGACTTCAACGCCCAGCGGCATCGCCGTCGGGTCGGCGCCGCAGGCCACTGCGGCCTCAAGCACATCGCGGACTTGCTGGCGGATACGCGCGACGATATGTCTACTGGCGTTCCTGGCCGCGTTCCAGGCGACCGCCGGCGATGGTGGCCCAGGTTCACCGGATCAGGAACAGGCCAATTACCTTGCCGGCGAACGAGTGGCGGAGGCCATTGTTGCCCTAAAAAAGAGGATGAAGCGCTGCGACGCCAGGCAACGGACACTCAGCAAGGAGGATCTAGAGGGGCTGTCACCAGAGAACAGCTGCGATTTGCTCTCGTGTACTTCCACGTCAGCAACCAAAACGCCTGTATGGATGACGAGGCGAAGGACTTCCTCCTGGCCACCTATGTGCTGGAAGAAGCGGGCGTCCTGCAGGACCTGGGCGACACCAAACAGTCGGAGCTGGCGTCATTCGTCATGCACAGCCACTGGCAGGCGCTGGAGCACGAGGCGCAATATCGCGCCCTTCCGGTGGAGGCCCGGAAAACGCTCGACGCGGTCGAAGCGCTCGACGGCCCGTTCAACCTCATCGAGAGCGGCAAGGCATTGGGTCTGCTGTAACGCAACCCGCGCCCCCCATACCGCCAGGTCGGCCCGGCGTAGGTGGGCACCGGCGGTGCCGGCGCCGACAACTCCTGCAGGAACTTCGGATAGCGAGACCATCCGACCTACCCAGCGAGCAGCCGCCCAAGGCCAACCCCGCTCAGTCGGCCAGATCCAGCACAGCCATGAGCTCGCCCAGCGCCTGAAGCTCCCCGGCGCTTGCCCCCTCCAGGACGATGTCCGCATAGCCCGGCTCCAGGGTGTCGCAGGCCAGCGTGATGCGCTGGTGTTGCCAGCCGTGATCCGGGTCGGCGACCTTCTCGCTGCGGTAGACCTTCACGGTCAGGCCGCCGCCGTTGTCAGGGTCCTGGATGTCCCGATGATAGACGCGGTGGTGTCGGCGGGCAGGTAGGGGGTTCCGGGCATGGTGCAGCTCCTCTTCCGGGGGGTGGCACAGACGCGCGAGCGCACCATCCGCCGCTACGCTGTCCCGCCTCATGAGCAAACGTACTGCAAGACGGCAGTCCGTTCCTCAACCTCGAACAGAACAGACACATTTCGCCATGGAGACGACTCCCCCTCGCGGACCCGATCTAAGGACCTCACCGACGGCGGACTGGGGACACGTGCCAGCCACTTCCATCGACGCCGGCCGCGAGCGGGCCCCGGGCATTCATGCGGCGTCCGATGACTTGCGGTTGATGCCGCCCAGCCGGCAGCACCGACGCCTTGACAGCTTACCGGTGTTGGTCTTTATTTGAACGAAGCGGCTCAACGCGGAACCGCTAGCGAAGCGAAGAGGCTTCCTCGACCGCCCAGCGGACTACTGGGTGGGAGGAGGCTTTTTTTGTGTACGAGACCTGGAGGAACAGCGCGGATGACCTCGGAGATCTCCGGCAAGACGCCATGGCGTGTCGGTGTTCTGTTTTCGCAGACCGGTGTAACCGCCGTCATAGAGCGCTCGCAACTCAACGGCGCCCTGCTGGCGATCGAAGAGATCAACGAGGCCGGTGGCGTGCACGGACGCGAGATCGAACCCGTCATCTACGATCCGGGCTCCATCGTGCCCCGCTACGGGGAGCTCGCCGAGCGCCTGCTCAGCCATGACGGTATCAACGTGATGTTCGGCTGCTACATGTCTTCGTCGCGCAAGGAAGTCCTGCCGGTGGTGGAACGGCGCAACGCGCTATTCTTCTATCCGACGCTCTACGAGGGCTTCGAGTATTCCGCAAACGTCATCTACGGCGGGGCCGCGCCCAACCAGAACAGCGTGCCGCTGGCGAGCTACCTGATGGAGAACTACGGGCGCCGGTTCTACTTCGTGGGCTCCGATTACATCTACCCGCGGGAGTCGAACCGGGTCATGCGCAACATCGTCCGCCAGGGCCGCGGCGAGGTGATCGGCGAGCGCTACCTGCCGCTGGACGCCGGGCCGGAGGATTTCCGCCCCATCGTCGAGGACATCGCCCGCGAGAAGCCGGACGTCATCTTCTCCACCGTGGTCGGCTCCGGCACCATCCATTTCTACCGGGCCTACAAGGAAAGCGGCGCCGACCCGTACAAGGTGCCCATCGGCAGCCTCACCACCAACGAGGCGGAGGTCGCCGAGATGGGAGCCGACGCGGCGGCCGGCCACATCACGGCGGCGCCCTATTTCCGAACCCTGGACCGGCCCCAGAACCGCGCCTTCGTGGAACGCTACGCCCGGCGCTTCGGCGCCGTCACCCACATCACCAGCGGCTGCGAGGCGGCGTACTTCCAGGTGCACATGTTCGCCCAGGCGCTGGCTGAGGTGAATTCCACCGACACGGAGCGTCTGCGGGCCGCGCTCATGGGCGCGGAGTACGACGCGCCCCAGGGCGTGGTGAAGATCGACCCGGACAACAACCACACCTACCTGCACTCCCGGATCGCCAAGGTGGACGACAGCGGAGAGTTCCGGGTGGTGAGGTCCGTTGCCAGGCCGATCAAGCCGGATCCGTACCTGGTGTTCCCGGCGCTCAATGACTGGAGCATCCGGCTTCAGGCGTCCGATGGCACGTAATGTCGATCAGGTGGGACTGTGGCGACGAGCAACATAATAAAAGACATTCGCGCCCTCAGGGCCCTGGTGGTCCACCCCAGGGACACCCACGCCGAGGAGCTACTCAAGCAGATCCGCCGCATCGGCTGCCACACCGAGGCGATGTGGCCGCCGCCCAAGGCGCTCCCGGCGTACGCGGACATCGTGTTTCTCGAGATCAGCGAGAACATCCCGCAGAAGATCCTCCGCCTGATCGACGACGACTGGACCCGCCGCCCGACGCTCATCGGCGTCGCCGGCTACGAGAACCCGTCGGTGCTGCAGGGCGTGCTGGACATCAAGGTGGAAGCGGTGGTGACCAAGCCGCTGCGGCCCTACGGCGTGCTGACCAGCATGGTGATCGCCAGACGGATCTGGCACGAGCTGCGCGCCAGGGACCGGGCGCTGAACAAGATGAAAGAGAAGCTCGAAAGCAGCCAGAAGATCAGCCAGGCCAAGTTCATCCTGATGCGCCTGCACGGCATCGACGAAGAAGAGGCCTACAAGACGATCCGCTCCCAGGCCATGACGAAGCGGACGACGACTTCCGAGATTGCCCAATCGATAATTAACGCGGACGGCATACTGGGCAATATAAGCAGTAAACCAAAGTCATTTGAATGATAAATACGTCCGCACATATGGAGGAGACAATATGAATCTTATTAAGCGCTCATTAGCCATAAACGGCAGTCAGGTTTTCGCACAACAGCGGAGCGCGTGACGCCCGATGTTTGTGCGCTGATCCCTCGCGCCGCGCCAACGGAAATCGCCAAAATGTTGTTTCTCATGGGGCATCCGTTATTGGCATGAATGCTGCGAGCGATCAGGGCAGCGCGAACGGACGGGAACTTCGTCGTGAGGTAAAGCCCGGGCCAGCCCGCAAGTGGGCGAGCGACCCGGTCCGGCAACGGCGCTGGAGATAGACCCACGACCTGGCGTGACCACCGCGTCCGTCCGCGCACGGGGCGACCAACCCCGTGACGGTGAGCGCCGATTCGACGCTCGCCGGAGTTACATTGCAGGCCGAAAAGCCACATTTTTCGGCCACGGGAGAGCTTTGACTTTTCATACACAATTCGTCAGAAAGGGGCAAACAATTCACGCGGTCGTTTCGGCCTTGAAATCGCCAACGATTTCTGCTTAATTTACTGAAAATCGCACCCCTCATTGCGGAGGGGATGCGTGAAAACGGGCAAAGAGGCCCCCTGGTTCGGCGCTTTGAAGCGCACTGGCCAGGGGGCTTTTTTTGTCCGCGAGATGTTTCGGGCCGAGCGTCGCCCAGTGGTTTTGCCGCGCCAGAGACTGGAAACAGGGAGATCAAGAAGATGAAAAGACGTGACCTGCTTAAAGGCATTGCACTGACGGGGGTCGCCGGCGCTACCGGCTTCCCGGGGATCTGGATCAAGGGCGAAGGGGCCGCCTACGCCGCCAACGGGGAAATCCCGGTCGGCGTGCTGTTCTCGCTGACGGGCACCATCGCGGTGGTGGGCCGTTCCCTGCACAACGCCACCATGCTCGCCATCGAGGAGATCAACGACAACGGCGGCATCAACGGCATGAAGCTCAAGCCCGTGGTCGAAGACCCGGCCTCGGACCCGGCCACCTTCGCCGACAAGGCGCGCAAGATGGTGCTCGCCGACCGGGTGGTCAGCATCTTCGGCTGCTACACCTCGGCGTCGCGCAAGGCGGTGCTGCCGCCGGTGGAGAAACGCCAGAACCTGCTCTGGTATCCGACGCTGTACGAAGGCCGCGAGTGCTCCAGCCAGGTGATCTACACCGGCGCCGTGCCCAACCAGCAGCAGAAGGACCTCCTGCCGTGGCTGGTGGAGAACTTCGGCAAGCGCTTCTACCTGATCGGCTCCAACTACATCTACCCCAAGGAAGAGAACAACGTCTGCAAGATCCTGCTCGACCGCCTGGGCGGCGAGGTGGTGGGCGAGGAGTACGTGCCCCTGGGCCACTCCGAGTTCACGTCGGTGATCAACAAGTTCCGCGACACCAAGCCGGACGTGATCTTCTCCACCGTGGTGGGCGACTCGGTGATCGCGCTGCACCGCCAGTACAAGGCGGCGGGCCTGAGCCCCGACGACATGCCCATGGTCAGCCTGACCACCTCCGAGGTGGAGGTGGCGGCCATGGGCGGCGACTTCGCCGCCGGCCACTACACCTCGGCGCCGTACTTCATGAACGTGGACACGCCCGAGAACCACAAGTTCGTGGAGGCCTACCAGGCCAAGTACGGCAGCGACGCGGTCACCCACTTCGTCTCGGAGCCGTCCTACTTCCAGGTCTACCTGTTCAAGAAGGCCGTGGAAAAGCTCGCCAAGAGCGACATCTCGCCCAACAACATCCGGGATGCCGTGCGCGGCGTGGAGGACCAGGCGCCCCAGGGCAAGGTGAAGGTGGACGGCGACAACCTGCACACCTACCTGTGGCCGAAGATCGGACAGTGGCAGTCCGACGGCCAGGCCAAGGTCATCAAGCACACCGATGAGTGGGTCAAGCCCCTGCCGTACTGGGCATACGAGGGCAAGGTCTGCACGCCCTCCGGCGTGAAAGAGGTGAAGAGCTGACAGCCGCCGGCGGCGCCGCTCCGGCGGCGCCGCCCGCCTTTTTCAGCCGCGGCTGATGCGGAGTTGAAGAGGATCGGGCAATGGATCTGATCATACAGCAGCTTTCCGCCGGCCTGAGCGTGGGGTCCATTCTGCTCCTCATCGCGCTCGGCCTGGCGATCATCTACGGGACCATGGGTGTCATCAACCTGGCCCACGGCGACTTCCTGATGCTGGGCGCCTACTCCACCTGGTTCCTGGAGACGCACCTGGGCGTGGGGCTCCTGCCGAGCGTGGTGATCGCCTTCTTCATGGTGGGTATCGTCGGTTGGGTGCTGGAACGCACCGTGGTGCAGTTCCTCTACCACCGCCCCCTGGACACCATACTGGCCACCTGGGGCATCGGCATGATGCTGGAGCAGGCAATCCGCCTGACCGCCGGGGGCAAGCTGCGCTACGTGGAGCTGCCGTCCTGGCTCGACAGCAGCGTGACCCTGTTCAACGCGCACATCTCACTCTACCGGCTGCTGGTCGTCGGGCTGACCCTGGCGCTGGTCGCGCTCACGTGGTACCTGCTGAGCCGCACCGAGTACGGCATGAAGGTCCGGGCGGTGACCCAGAACCCGAACATCGCCCAGTGCTACGGCGTCAACGCCAAGCGCGTCTACTCGCTGACCTTCGCCTACGGCGCGGGCCTGGCCGGCGTAGCCGGGGCGCTGGTGGCTCCCATCAAGAGCGTCTCGCCGGAGATGGGCACGCATTTCGTGGTCGACGCCTTCCTGGTCGTCGTGGTTGGCGGCGTGGGCAGCCTGCTCGGCACCTTCGTCAGCGCCGGCGTCCTCGGCGAGCTCAACGCCTCCATCGCGTACCTGCTGAACGACACCCTGGCCAAGGCCATCGTCTTCCTGGCGGTGATCGTGATGATCCGGTTCCGCCCGCAGGGGCTCTTCCCCAACCGCACGCGCAGCTAGGAGGTCCGGAATGTCTCATCGGTGGTTTCTGCCTCTGCTCGGATACGTGGTGTTCGCGGCCGCCCTGCTGGTGGTGCCGCCCATACTCGGGGACAACGTATTCCTGCTGAACAAGTTTTCCCGCTACCTCGCGCTGGCCCTGCCGGCCGTGGCCCTGAGCCTGAGCTGGGGCTACTCCGGCATCCTCAACCTGGGCCAGGGCGCGAGCTTCGGGCTCGGCGCCTACGCCATCGCCATGCACCTCAAGTTGGTGGCGAGCGCCTCCAACGCCAACGGGCTGCCCGACTTCATGGGCTGGAACAACGTCCCGGCCCTGCCCTGGTTCTGGGAGCCCTTCCACTCCCTGGGCTTCGCCGTCCTCGCCGGCATAGCGGTGCCGGTCATCCTGTCCGCGCTGCTGGGCGGGTTCATGTTCCGCGCCCGGATCGCCGGCGTCTTCGTCGCCATTATCACCCTGGCCATGCTGGTGGTGGTGAACCTGCTGTTCATCGACCAGCAGCGCTACACGGGCGGGTTCAACGGCATGACCGACCTGGCCTGGCTCAAGATCGGCTCCCTGGAGTTCGACCCCTACAGCCGGGCCTTCTACTACGCCACCGCCGGCAGCCTGATCGCGGCGCTGTTCGCCGGCTTCCTGCTGATGCGGTCCAAATTCGGCCTGGTGCTGCAGGCCATCCGCAGCAACCAGGAACGGGTGCGCTACTTCGGCTACGACGTGGCCCGCTACCAGACCGTCGCCTTCGCCATCTCCGCCGGCATCGCCGGCATCGGCGGCATGTTCTACGCCATGGTGCTGGAGTTCGCCTCGCCCACGTTCATGGGCGTAACCCTGTCCCTGTCCTTCGTCATCTGGTGCGCCGTGGGCGGCCGCGAGTCGCTGCTCGCCGCGGCCATCGGCGCCATCGTGGTGAACGCCATCCAGGGCAGCCTCTCGGAGACGTTCCTGGATACCTCGCAGCTGCTGCTCGGCGCCATCTTCGTGCTGGTGGTGCTGTTCCTGCCGCGCGGCCTGGGCGGGCTCATCGACGATACCGCGGGCCGGCTGCGGGCCATCAAGCAGCGCCGGGCCGCCGAGGCTGCCCGGGCGGCCAAGAAGACCGACGCCGCCGGCCCGGGCGTCGCCCAGAGGGAGGCCACGCCATGACCGATCTGCTGGAGCTCAAGGGCGTCGAGGTGAGCTTCGACGGCTTCAAGGCCGTGGACGGCCTGGACCTGACCGTGGCCGAGGGCGAGCTGCTGTGTCTGCTGGGGGCCAACGGGGCCGGCAAGTCCACCACCCTGGACCTGATCTGCGGCAAAACCGAGCCCACGGCGGGCAGCATCCGCTACCGGGGCAAGTCCATCACCCGCATCCCCGAGTTCAGGCGCTCGCGGCTGGGCATCGGCCGCAAATTCCAGGTGCCCTCGGTATTCAAGGAGCTGACCGTGGAGCAGAACCTGGAAGTGGCGCGCTCGCGGCATCCCGGGGTGATGCGGAACCTGCGCCAGCTCGGCGTGCGCCGGGGCAATCGCCTGGACGAGATACTGGAGCTGGTGGGCCTGGCCGACCGGCGCGAGGTCCGCTCGGAGTATCTCTCCCACGGCGAAACCCAGTGGCTGGAGATCGCCATGCTGGTGATGCAGGACAGCCAGCTGATCCTCATGGACGAGCCCACCGCCGGCATGACCATAGCCGAGACCACCCAGACCTCGGAGCTGTTCCGCCGCCTGCGCAGCCGGCACACGCTGGTGGTAGTGGAGCACGACATGGGCTTCGTGAGGCAGATCGCCGAGCGGATCACCGTGATGCACCAGGGGCGCGTCCTCGCCGAGGGCGGCGTGGCCGAGATCGAGAACAACCGCGCGGTGCGCGACGCATACCTTGGCAGCCGGGGGATTGGTCATGCTTAGCTTCGAGAGCGTCTATTCCTATTACGGCAGCAGCGCGGTCCTCCAGGACGTCAGTTTCCAGGTGAACGACGGCGAGCTGCTGTCGGTGGTGGGCCGCAACGGGGTCGGCAAGACCACCCTGATGCGCACCGTGATGGGCCTGACCGACCGCGCCGCCGGAGACATCCGCGTGGACGGCAACCTGCTCAACGGCCGCGCCACCCATGACCGGGCCCTGCAGGGCATCGCCTATGTGCCCCAGGGCCGGGAGATCATCGGCCGGTTCACCGTGGAGGAGAACCTGCTGCTCGGCACCTTCGCCCGCGCCGACGGCCGCCGCGAGATCCCGTCCTACGTCTACGAGCTGTTCCCGGTGCTCCGGGAGATGGCCCATCGCCGCGGCGGCGACCTCTCCGGCGGTCAGCAGCAGCAGCTCGCCATCGGCCGGGCGCTGGCCATGGAGCCCAAGGTGCTCCTGCTGGACGAGCCCACCGAGGGCATCCAGCCCAACATCGTCGAACTCATCGAGGACGCCGTCATGCGCCTGAATAAGGAGTACGGCATCACCGTGGTGCTGGTGGAGCAGAACGTGGACTTCGCCCGCCGCGCGTCCAACGATTTCCTGATGCTCGACAACGGCCGCGTGGTCGCTTCCGGCGCCATCGCCGAGCTGACCGACGAGGTAGTGGACGAGTACATGACTATCTGACACCGCACCTTGCGGGGTCACATCTGTCGCAACACGAGCCAAAGGAGGCTGAAGCCATGAGGCATGGTGACATTTCCAGCAGCAACGACACCGTCGGTGTCGCGGTCGTCAACTACAAGATGCCCCGCCTGCACACCAAGGCGGAAGTGCTGGACAACGCCCGCAACATCGCCGACATGATCGTCGGCATGAAGCAGGGCCTGCCGGGCATGGACTTGGTGATCTTCCCCGAGTACAGCACCATGGGCATCATGTACGATCCCAAGGAGATGATGGACACCGCGGCCACGGTGCCCGGCGAGGAAACCGAGATCTTCTCCGAGGCCTGCCGCAAGGCCAACACCTGGGGCGTGTTCTCGCTGACCGGCGAGCGGCACGAGGACCACCCCAGCAAGAACCCCTACAACACCCTCATCCTGATCAACAACAAGGGCGAGATCGTCCAGCAGTACCGCAAGGTCATCCCCTGGTGTCCCATCGAGGGCTGGTACCCGGGTGACACCACCCACGTCACGGAGGGGCCCAAGGGCCTGAAGATCAGCCTCATCATCTGCGACGACGGCAACTACCCGGAGATCTGGCGCGACTGCGCCATGAAGGGCGCCGAGCTGATCGTCCGCTGCCAGGGCTACATGTACCCGGCCAAGGACCAGCAGGTGATGATGGCCAAAACCATGGCCTGGGCCAACAACAGCTACGTGGCCGTCGCCAACGCGAGCGGCTTCGACGGCGTGTACTCCTACTTCGGCCACTCGGCCATCATCGGCTTCGACGGGCGCACGCTGGGCGAGTGCGGCGAAGAGGAAATGGGCATCCAGTATGCCCAGCTCTCCGTTTCGGAGATTCGCGACGCCCGCGCCAACGACCAGTCGCAGAATCACCTGTTCAAGATCCTGCACCGCGGCTACACCGGCGTCTACGACTCCGGCGACGGCGACAAGGGCGTGGCCGACTGCCCGTTCGAGTTCTACCGGACCTGGGTCATGGACGCCAAGAAGGCCCAGGAGAACGTGGAGGAGATCACCCGCGCCACCATCGGCGTGGCCCAGTGCCCGGTGGGCAGCCTCCCCTACGAAGGGCTCGAGAAGGTGGCCGGCGGCGGCAAGGGCTGAGCACCCGGCAGCGCACTGCGATATGGGCCAAGGCCCATATCGCCCTTTTCCGGATTCACTAGGAGCGGGGTATGCCGTTCATCAACGACATGCTTGCGGACCAGAACGCCAGTAACGGCGAGCCTCCCACGGCGGAAGAACGGGTCGCCTCCGGCGACACCACGTCACGCTTCCGGTTCGATCCCGACGCGGCGTCGGCCCTGCTGCGCAAGCGCATCGTCGGCCAGGGCCACGTGCTCGACGACCTGGAAGCGGCGCTGAGGGTGGTCAAGGCGGACATCGCCGACCCGAGCCGGCCCCTGTTCGTGGCCCTGTTCCTGGGCCCTACCGGCGTGGGCAAGACGGAAGTGGTACGGGTGCTGTCGGAGGCCATCCACGGCAGCCCGGACGCCTTCTGCCGCATCGACATGAACACCCTGTCCCAGGAGCACTACGCCGCCGCCCTCACCGGCGCCCCGCCCGGCTACGTGGGCAGCAAGGAGGGCACCACGCTGCTGGACCCGGAGGCCATCGAGGGCAGCTTCAGCCGGCCCGGCATCGTGCTCTTCGACGAGGTGGAGAAGGCCAGCCGCGAAGTGGTGCGCGCGCTGCTCAACGTCTTCGAGACCGGCACGCTCACGCTCACCTCCGGCGTGCGCTCCATCAATTTCCGCAACACCCTCATCTTCATGACCAGCAACCTGGGCGCCCGCCGCATACACCGCTACGAGGCGAGCTGCGCCAAGGGCTGGCGCCGGCTGGTGCCGGCTACCGACGCCCACCGCCAGCGCGTGGTCGACCGCATCGTCGACGACGCCCTGCACGGCGCCTTCGACCCGGAATTCGTCAACCGCATCGACGCGGTCACCCGCTTCCACTGGATCGAACGCGATGCCATGGAGGCGCTCATCGACCTGGAGCTGGAAAAGCTCAACGCCCGCTTGAAGCGCATCGGCCGCCGGGTGGACCTGGACAGACCGGCGCGTGAGCTGCTGCGCCAGGAAGGCTTCGACCGCCGCTTCGGCGCCCGCGCCATGCGCCGCGCCATGCGCCGCCGCGTGGAAGTCCCCCTGGCCGAGTCGCTGATGGGCGAGAACCTGATCAAGCGGGAGACGAACGAGCTGCAAATGCTGACTGGCCGACTGCAGGACGGCCGCATCGTCTTCGCCCCGGCAGACTGACCGCGGGCGCCTAAACACCAGGCCTGGCTAACAGGGCATTTGAACCCCATCGCCGCGAGGACGCGGCTCCCACAGCGCTTCGATTCGGCGAGGCGCAGTGGCGAGGGGTTTGTGGGAGCGGCGACCCCGCCGCGAAGGGGTTGAACTGACCCAATCCCCCCGGGGACGGGGTTCCCACAGCGCTTCGATTCACCGAGGCGGGGTGGCGAAGGGATTGTGGGGGCGGCGTCCCCGCCGCGAAGGGGTTGAACTGACCCAATCCCCCCGGGGACGGGGTTCCCACAGCGCTTCGATTCACCGAGGCGGGGTGGCGAAGGGATTGTGGGAGCGGCGACCCCGCCGCGAAGGGGTTGAACTGACCCAATCCCCCCAGGGACGGGGCTCCCACAGTGCTTCGATTCGCCGAGATGGTTGGCGAAGGGATTGAGGGAGCAGCGACACCGATGCGCAGGGGTTGAATTGACCCAATCGCCCCGGGGACGGGGCTCCCACAGTGCTTCGATTCGCCGAGAAGGTTGGCGATGAGATTGTGGGAGCGGCGACCCCGCCGCGATTGCCCCTCCCCCAACCAAACCCCACGGCAGGGTGCATGGACGAGACTGCCGGAACTCGGGCATCAGTCCATGCCGTACGGGCGTTTCTCCCCGGCGTAGATGCGATCCAGCAGCTCGCGCTCGCGCGCGACGATGGTTTCCAGGAATTCCGCGCCGCCCTTCATGTGGCGGAAGGCACTGAAACCCCGCTCCAGAAAAGCCTGCAGCTCGCCGAAGCCGGCCATTTTGGCCGGCTGGCGGGCCAGTCTCAGGGCCGTCTTGATGAACCGCCGCTGCACCAGCTCGTCCAGCTCCGTGCCCAGCTCGTAAATGAGGTCGATCTGGTGCACACGCTGATCGTAGTTGCCGCAGCGCCGATAGGCTTCGGCGTACGCTTCCTCAGTGATGTTCTCCGCGGCGCCCAGCTCGTGCAGGTGATCGAGCAGCTCGCCATCCAGCTCCTGGGACAGGGCATTGAGCTCCATGGCCTGCGCCACGCTGGTGAGCGCGTCGTCGGGGAGCACCTTCACCATGATCGGATAGATCCGCTCCACGTCGGCGTCGCGCTGACTGAAGTCCTTGGGCCCGTACAGCTCCTCGAGGAAGAAATCCATGGCCCGCCGGAAACGGTCGTCGGCCATGAGATCGGCATGGGTGAAAGCCAGCCGCCGGGACTGCCAGGCCCGCAGCCGCTCCACCTCGGGGTTGAGCCCAGCGTCGGTCACCACCCTCCGGTCGATATCCTTCACCCTGGAGAGCACTTTCCACAGGGCGGTGGCGCCGGCGCCGCGGGGCTGCTCGTCTTCTGCCATAGTGTCCGGTCCTTCCCGATCGGTGCTATCGTTCCTGCTGACGACCGCCCAGACGCTGACTCCGCCCCGCACCAGGAAAGCGCTTGACCGTGCCCGGGATCGATCAACACAAGGATGCCACCGTGGGCCTCGCCCTGGGAGGGGGTGGGGCGCGCGGCTTCGCCCATACCGCATGACCTGGGTCATCACCGCCGTCCCCCACGTTTGCCATGCTCCTCCCATACAGGCCGCGGCACCGTTCGGACGCTAGGCCGTGGACCCCGACGGGACAGGAGGGCAACATGGCCTACTTCGTCACCGGCGCCACCGGATTCATCGGACGCCGACTGGTCGCGAGGCTGCTGGAGCGGCGCAGCACCATTTACATCCTGGTACGGTCGTCCTCGCGGGAGAAGCTGGAAGGCCTGCGCGCCCTGTGGGGCCGACACGGCGATCGGGTCGTCCCGGTCGTCGGCGACCTCACCGAGCCCAACCTGGGGCTGAGCAAAGCCGACAGGGCCCGGCTGAAGGGCAAGATCTCGCATCTGTTCCACCTGGCAGCGATCTACGACCTGCGCGCCAGCGCCGAGAGCCAGCAGCAGGCCAACGTGGAAGGCACGCGGCATGTCGTCGAGCTCGCCGGAGAGTTGGAAGCGGGCTGCTTCCACCTGATGAGCTCCATTGCCTCGGCCGGCCTGTATCCGGGCATCTTCCGCGAGGACATGTTCGAAGAAGCGGAGGGACTGGACCATCCCTACTTCCGCACCAAGCACGAGGCCGAGGCCATCGTCCGCACGCAGTGCACCCGGCCCTGGCGCGTCTACCGCCCCGGACTGGTCGTGGGCGACTCCGAGACCGGAGAGACCGTCAAGATCGACGGGCCCTATTACTTCTTCAAGCCCATCCAGAAGCTCCGCGACCTGCTGCCCAAGTGGGTTCCGGCGGTGGGCCTGGAAGGCGGTTACATCAACATCGTGCCGGTGGACTTCGTGGTCAAGGCGCTGGACCACATCGCCCACCGAAAGGGGCTGGACGGGCGCTGCTTTCATCTGGTGGACCCCAACCCGCACCGCGTCGGTGACATCCTCAACATCTTCGCCCACGCGGCCCACGCGCCGGAGCTGGCCATGCACATCAACGGCCGGGCATTCGAGCTGGTGCCGAGCTCGCTGAAGCTCGCCCTTTCCGTCTCCCCGGCGCTGCGCAAGCTGTGGTCCGGCATCCTGGACGAGCTCGGCCTGCCGGCGGATGCACTGCGCTTCGTCAACTGGCCCACCCGCTTCGATTGCCGGAACACCCAGGCGATCCTGGCCAAGGCGGGCATCGAGGTGCCGCCTCTGGAGTCTTACGCCTGGAAACTCTGGGACTACTGGGAACGCCACCTGGACCCCGAGCTGTACGTCGACCGGACGCTCCACGGCGCGGTGGAGGGCAAGACGGTACTGGTGACCGGCGGCTCGTCGGGGATCGGCAAGGCCACCGCTCTGAAGCTCGCCAAGGCCGGCGCCCGCGTCGCCATCTGCGCGCGCGGGGAGGACAAGCTCGGCAAGGCCGTCGAGGAAATCCGGGCAGCGGGCGGCGACGTCGGCGCCTACGTCTGCGACCTCACCGATGGAGCATCGGTGGCTGCCATGGTGGAGCAGGTGCTGGGCGATTATGGCGGCGTGGACGTGCTGATCAACAATGCCGGCCGCTCCATCCGCCGCTCCATCGTCCACTCCCTGGACCGGCTGCACGACTACGAGCGGACCATGGCGCTGAACTACACGGGCTGCGTACGGGTGACTCTGGCGCTGTTGCCCTCCATGCTGGAGCGCAACCAGGGGCACGTAATCAGCATCTCCTCCATCGGCGTGCTCAGCAACGCACCGCGCTTCTCCGCCTACGTGGCCTCCAAGGCCGCCCTGGAGTCATTCTCCCGGTGCGCGGCGGCGGAGTTCGCCGACACCGGCATTGACTTCACCATCATCAACATGCCGCTGGTGCGCACGCCCATGATCGCGCCTACCGCCGTCTACGCCAACGCGCCGACGCTGACCCCCGATCAGGCGGCGGATCTGGTGGCCAAGGCCGTCATCGAGCGGCCGGAGCGCCTGGCGACCCGGCTGGGCAAGACGGCGGACATGGTTCATGCGGCCTCGCCCAAGCTGATGCAGGCAATCATGAACTCGGCCTACCATCTGTTCCCGGATTCGGCCGCGGCAACCGGGCACGCGGAGGAAAGCGAAGGCCAGGAGACACCGGAGCAGGCGGCCCTGGCTCATCTGATGCGGGGCATTCACCTGTGAGGCGGCCCGCGCCGCGGCGGCGCTTCATCGCGGCGGGGATGCCGCTTCCACAGCCCTACGTGAAGCCGCGGCAGATCGGGGACCCGTGGGAGCCGCGTCCCCGCGGCGATGGGTCGGGCGGAAAAACATCGCGGCGAGGACGCCGCTTCCCCCCTTCGACAGGCGATTGCGGTAAATGGAGGCCCGTCGGAGGCGCGTCCGCGCGGCCACGGGTTACGGTGCCGGGCACGCCGGCTCCGCTTCGGGCCCGGCATGGCCGGACCCTGCGGTGGGGCGCCGTTCGCGGGAGGTCTACTTCTTGGCGCTCGAGGACTTCGCGGTCTTGCTGGCCGACGACGACCGGGTCGTCTTGGCCTTGTTCAGGCTCTTGACCTCCTTGCTCAGCTCCTGCACCTGCTTGGTGAGCTTCTTGATGTCGTCGTCGGTGGCGACACCCAGGGCTGAAAGGGTCTTGTTGACCTGCTCCTCGAACATCTGCTCGACGCCGCCCATGCTACCGGAGGCGCGCTTCATGAAGTCCTCCCAGACACCCGTGGCCATGTTGCGGACGTCGCTGGCCTTGGCGCCGAGCATGTCCCGGCTGCGCCCTTCGACGGCCTCGCCTTCCTTGACCAGCGACTCGAAAAGCTTGCCGCCCTCCTCGTTGGCCCTGGACAGCGCGCCCAGCCCCGCGAGCCAGACCTGGCGCGTGTATTCCACCGCCGCCGCCGAAGTGGCGTCTTCTCCGACTTTTTCCGTTTTCTTTACCACAGGAAGGACTCCCTTGATCAAATGGATAAGCTGCCTGACGGTGGCCGCCAGATACATGAGCCCCGACTCGGGGTCATCGTTTCGACTATAAGACGCTTGGCGGACAAGCGTTTGACCAACATCAAAAAAGCCGCCAATTGACGGTGCTGCCTCAGCTGCGCTCCTCGAGCCAGGATTCCAGCTCGTCCAGCGTGCCGCCGAGTTCGCGCAGAACCGCATGGCGGCCGCGGGCAGCCCCCGCGTGCCCTTTCATGGCCGCCAGCAGGCGGTCCACGCGGCCGGGCTCAGCTTCCAGCACATCGCCGCGCAGGCGCACTCCGTGCCGGGCCAGCACGGGTTCCAGCTCCTGGCGGCGCGCCCGCAGCTCCCGGCGCGTCATCTCGTAGGCGTGCTGGCAGACGCGGGTGCGGCTGGCGAAGCTGAACACATTGTTGAAGAACATCTCCGGGTCGTCGGAATCCGGCTCGAACAGCACCACGTCCTGGCCGGGGTATTCCTGGGCGTACTTGCCCATGCCCACCTGCATGCGCGAGTGGATGAGCGTGCGGAACGTCTGGGACATCACCACCGCCAGCCCGCCGTGGGCGAGCTTGTCGTGCCGGCCCTTGCCGCGGGAGCGCGCCAGGTCGGCGTCGTAGGAGACCAGCGGATTGATGCAGAACAGCAGGCCCGCGCCGCGCTCCAGGGCCACCGAGGCATGCAGCGTCTTGCGCAGGGCCCCGTCCACATAGTGGTGGCCGTCGATGTCCACCGGCAGGTACATTCCCGGCAGCGCCGCGCTGGCCTGGACCGCCTTCGAGATGGGCACGTCGTCCTGGCCCGGCTGGCCGAAGCAGACGGTCTCGCCGGTATCGAGCTCCACGGCGACCACGTACAGCTCCCGCTTCAGCGTGCGGAAGTCGTTGCTGTGCCCTTCCCCGGAGTAGAGGTCGCGGAGGTATTCGTGGACGGGGGTATTGTCGAACAGCCCGGGGGGAACGGACTGGTTGAGCCGCGCCACCGAGCGGAGCACGTTAACGTCCAGTGGGTTCCGGGCCGCCTCGATGAGCTCCGAAACCACGAGCCACGGCGTCGCCACCAGCCGGCTGGTGTATTCGCGGACCGCGGGCCGGAAGAAGATCTCCGGGTCCATTCTGGGCTGCCCGCCGGTCTCGTCCACCAGCAGCTCGAACAGCTGCGTCGTGGTGAAGCCGTTGGCAAGTGCGCTGGCCACCACGGCACCTGCGCTGACCCCGACGTAGATATCCACATCGCTGAGATCCACCCCGTCCAGGGCTTCGTCCAGGGCGAGCAGCGCACCGACTTCGTAAATGCCGCCCAGGGGACCGCCGCCGGCCAGTGCGAGCCCGATGCGCGGTTTCCTGGTCCGGGCCCGGGTCGCGCCTCGCGAGCTCATCCCTTCACTCTCTGCCATGGGGTGCCCACACGACTGCACCAACCCGGCCGGAACCGCGTCCCGGCCGGGCTATGACAGCCACCGGTCAGGCGCTCGCACCCGTGCCGGATGTGCCGGCCTTCTTCGGCGCCGCGGGCTTGCGCGGCGAAGCGGCGGGCTTGGCCGCGGCCGACTGTGCCTCGAGCTGGCGAACGGCCTCGGTGAGCTGCTCCACGCGCTTCGAAAGCGCTTCGACATCATCGCTGGCGGGGACGCCGAGCCGTTCCAGCACCCGCGCCACCCGGTCCTCGAAGATGCCCTCGACGCGATCCCAGTTCTCGCCGGCGCGATCGACCACACCGCTCACCGCGCTGCTGGCCGCGTCCCGTGACCGGGACTGCATCTTCTGGCCCTCCTCCACCAGCGAGGTGAACAGCTTGGTTCCCTCCTGGGTGGTGCGGGCAAACGCCCCCATCCCCGCGAGCCAGATTTGATGCGCCGCATCCATCACGCCGTATTTCGATGAGGACTGCGACTCGGCGACCTGCTGCTTCAGTTTCCCTGCCATTTCCAACGCTCCTGATGCCCTTCGCGGGCATCGCCCAATACCGGCCGCATCGATCGGGTTCCGTCTTCATGTCCCCGCCGGCACATCGGGACAGCGACGCTCACCGTGAGGCTACGCTGCGCCGCCGCACGGGAGGTTGACTTAGATCACCCCGGGGGACGCACCGGGCGGGAGAACATACAGTCACTGAAAACACCCGGAGTACAGGCAATGAGCAGCAAGGCCGACTGGTCTGCATTCCCCTATGGACAAGCCGATTACGACTACCCGGGCATCGCACTGCACAAGGCCTGGGAACGTCTTCATGTCGGCGACAGGGAGCCTTATCCGGACGCGGCCTGGGTGCGCCGTCTCTGCAGCGCCTCTCCCGCCGCCGCCGAGGGGCTGGCCGAGCTCGCGGACGACCCCGGGGAAGTGGCGGGGCGCCTCCAGGAGGCGTGGCGCAGCTTCCACCGCGGCGATTTCGCCGAAGCCGGAGACAGAGGCGTGGCCCTCGGCGTCATCGGCTACGCGGTGGCCAACAAGGCTGAGACCACCCAGGCGAACTACCTGACCGACGACCCCAACGCCAAGTCGAGGCTCCTCCAGGAGGCCATCGCCCGGGGCAACGAGGCCATGTCGAAGATGCCGGATCACCCCAACGGCTGGTACCTGACTGCTTACGCCATCGGCCGCTATGCCCAGTGCGTCTCGGTGGCGGAAGCGCTGGCCCAGGGGCTGGGCGGGAAGGTGACCCGCTACCTGCGGCGGACCCTCGAGCTGGAGTCCCGGCATGCCGACGCCCACACCGCCACCGGTGTCTACCACGCCGAGGTGATCGACAAGGTGGGCGCGCTGATCGGCGGCATGACCTACGGCGCCAACCGGGACGAGGGTGTCAGGTACTTCCGCAAGGGGATCGAGCTGGCGCCCACGTCGGCCAGTGCCCTGATGGAATACGCGGACGGCCTGCTGATGATGTTCGGCAAGGGGCGCACCGCCGAGGCCGTGAAGCTCTACGAGAAGGCCGTGGCCATGGTTCCCGCCGACGCTCTGGAGCGGCTGGACGTGGAGCTGGCGAAGTCGCAGCTGGAATAGCGCCCCTACAGCGTCGTCGTTCGCGCCTCGCGGCACTCCTGCACACCCGCGCCGCCCTCTCTCCCCTCGCGGGAGAGGGGCCGGGGGAGAGGGGAAAGCTCTCTTCTAATCCTCCGCGGGCCCCATCGGCCGGTGTCCCTCCGGCGGCTCGCCCCAGTCCGCTTCCATCAGCGTGGTCAGCAGCAGCTGCTCGAACTCCTCGCCGAAGCGGGAGATGATCCGCTCCGGGTCGGGCACCAGGCCGGCGTCGGTAGCCAGCCCGAAATGCACCCGGCCATGGTAGCTGAAGATGCTCACGCCCATCCCGACGTCTCCGCTCTGGGGCACCCAGAACATCTGCTCGTCGATCTGCACGCCGGCCAGGTAGCGCGGCTCCCTCGGCCCGGGGACATTGGTCATCACCGCCGACGCCTTCTGGCTGAGCAGACCGACCACGAAATCCTGAAAGACCTGCGGGCCCGCCCCAGTCACGTTCATCAGTGCCAGGGCGAAGACCGGCTGGGTCGAGCTGCGAAGCTCACGCATGCGGCGCTTGAGCTCGTAGACCCGCTCCAGCGGGTTGGCAACGCCCACCGGGAGCGACAGGAACACCAGCCCGAAGCGGTTTCCCAGCCCGGAGTCCGACGACTCGCTGCGCATGTTCACCGGCACCACGGCCCGGAACTCGACACCGTCGGCCGAGTCCCCCTTCTCCAACAGATAGGCCCGCAGGGCCGCGGTGACCGAGGAGAGCAGCACGTCGTTGACCGAGCAGCCCAGGACATGGCTGATGGCCTGGACCTCGGTCAGGGACAGGGGCTCCGCCCACACCGCGCGCTTCATGGGCCCGGGCTGGCCCTTGAAGCGGGTGGGGGAATCCGCCGGCATCAGGGTAAGCTCGGCGGATTCCGCCGTGAACCGCAGCCCGTAACGGAGATAGTCCACTGCCTTCCCCGGGTGGCGGGTCAGATCGAGCCCCGCCGACAGCAGCCCGCGTCCGAGCCCGACCGTGGTCTCGACGGCGCTCTCCAGCGGCTCGAACAGGGCATGGATGAAATCGTCGTGTTCGGCGGATGAAGTCGGGGGCTCCGGCACCTCGGCCATCTCCGGCGTGGCATCCGTGATGCCCAGCAGCACCCGGATCAAGGCGATGCCGTCGGCGTGGCAGTGGTGGATGCGCACGACCACGGCCGCGCCCTTGCGGTAGTTCTCGACCAGGTGGAACTCCCACATGGGCTTGGCGTGGTCCAGCGGCGTGCCCATCAGCTCGCTGACGTACTCTTCCAGCTCCACCTTGCCCGCGTCCCCGGGCAGGGCCACCCGCCGCACATGACGCCGGATGTCGAAGTCGGGATCGTCCTCCCACATGGCGGAGGTCGAGGACAGATCCGACACCCGCTGGCGGAACCGGTGAAAGCTCAGGAAACGGGTCTCGATCACGTGGGTGAGCGCATGCAAATCCACGGGCTCACGAAAGATGAACACGCCCGTGATGATCATCAGGTTCACCGGACGATCCATGCGCAGCCACGCATGGTCGACACTGCTCATGCGCTCTCGTCGAGGCACTGCCGCTTCACCGCCGCCGAATGGATGAATGCCGCCCCGAGACCGAAGCCCGGGGATCAGTACGTTTATAGGACGGGTTGGGCGGCGGGCGGTTGCCTCAAATCAATTTCTGGGCGGTGGACAGCTCGCCGCGAGGACGCGTCTCCCACAGCGCTTCGATTCGCCGAGGGGGTCGGCGAAGGGATTGTGGGAGAGGCGACCCTGCCGCGAAGGGGTTGAATTGACCCAATCGCCCCGGGGGCGGGGCTCCCACAGCGCTTCGATTGGCCGAAGGGCGCGTTGGCGAGGGGTTTGTGGGAGCGGCGACCCTGCCGCGAAGGGGTTGAAATGACCCAATCGCCCCGGGGACGAGGCTCCCACAGCGCTTCGATTCGCCGAAGGGCGCGTTGGCGAGGGGTTTGTGGGAGCGGCGACCCCGCCGCGAAGGGGTTGAATCGACCCAATCGCCCCGGAGACGGGGCTCCCACAGTACTTCGATTCGCCGAAGGGGGCGTTGGCGAAGGGTTTGTGGGAGCGGCGACCCCGCCGCGAAGGGGTTGAATTGACCCGATCGCCCCGGGGACGGGGCTCCCACGGCGCTTCGATTGGCCGAGGGGGTTGGCGAAGGGATTGTGGGAGCGGCGTCCCCGCCGCGACGAGGCGCCGATTCAACCCACCCGCCGACGGCGCCGAACCAGCCAGCCGCCTAGCAGAAGCACGGCCAACACCAGCAAACCACCCGCTCCCGCCAGCACCATCTCCACCCGGTCGTTGAAGCTGCTGTCATAGAGCGTCGCCCTGTTTGCAGCGGCGAAAACCCGCCGCGCAACCCGGGTCAGATCATCGGCGGAGAGCGCCGCCACGGCCACCTCCTCGTTGCGGAAGCGACCGTAGCGGTCCAGCTCCGCCAGCGAGCTCACGTAGTAATCGGCAAAAGCCGAATTGGTCTCCGTCCCCTGCGCCCAGTTCAGCAGCAGCGAGCGGCGCGCCTTCCTGAACGCGGCCTCGTCCAGCTTGCCGCCGGTCAGGCGCCCAACCTCCTGGTGGATAATCTTGAGCGCCGCCGGCTGCGACGCCTCGGGAAGCTCGGCCGAGATGGCGAAAAGCCCCGAATCCGGCGTCGAATATTGATCGACGCTGGGCGTGTAGGTCAGGCCGGTCTCCACCCGCAGGCGCTGATAGAGACGGTTGCTCAGGTAATGCTGCATCAAAACCAGCGTGTAGTAGTCCGGATCCAGAAACCCGCCGGTCTTGGCGATGACACCCACGCCAGGCTGCTCGCTCACGCCCCGATACACCGCCTTGGAAAGATGCGAAACCGCGGGCAGCGACGGCATGCGGGCCTTCCGGTCCGACCCCACGCCGGCAAACGCATCCCTCACCCAGCGCTTCGCCTGCGCGATGCTGAAATCGCCCACCAGGATCAGCGTCGTATTGTCCGGAGCGTAGTAACTGTCGTAGGCGTGCCGCACCTGGTCGAAGGTGACGTCATTACCGGTATCGATCCCGGGACAGACGCCGAAATACCGCGCCGAGAGATCCCGCAGCGCCAGCTCCGCGGCATTGGTCTTCTGATCGGTCCCCTGAAGCCACTGCTCATACAGGTTCGGCTCGCCGCCGCGGCCGTGAAAACGGTTCGAAGGGTCAAAACGCTGCTCATGGGACTCCCGATTGGTTGTTATGTTTGATCGCCGGGCGGGCAGGCGCCGGGCCAGGAGATCCATCCATGGAGCCGCGCCGGACCGGCGCAGCGCTAGAAAACCCCCACGGCCTCAACAATGGCCGCAGACACACTCTTTCAATGTGAACAAGTTCTCATATCACCGCCACAAAGACGAGCCGCTCCCCCCTCGCCCGCCCCATTAATACCGCCCGAAGACGGCCGACACTTGGCGCCAGCCGTCATTGCCGTGAAAATGGCGTTACCTGTCAGTCCACGGAAACCGGATGCCTCCCATGGCCCAGGACAAACCCGGCCGCAATGACCCCTGCCCCTGCGGCAGCGGACTGAAATACAAGCGCTGCTGTCTTCGCAGCGGGGCAGACGGCAACGTAGCGCGGGCCGTTCACGACGAGCTCGAACAGGCCCTCCAGGGTCGGGAATTCGAGACCGTCGAAGAAGCCCAGGCGGCCATGGACCGCTTCATGGCGGAACGCAACCAACGCCCGATGGACGACTTTCGCGGGCTTTCGCCGCAGCAGATGGACCAGGTCCTGCAGGCCCCATTCGACAGCCCGTCCCTGGTGACTTTCACTGACCCGCTACCCACGGAACCCCGCGCCCCGATCGTCACCCTTTTCACCAGCATTGCAGAGGCCGTCGGCGAGAAGGGCTTCAAGCCGACGGCCAAGGGCAACCTGCCGCGCCAGCTCTGCCGGGACGCGCTGCAGGCCTTCACCGACAACGGCTACGAGGAGGAAACGCCCCGCTTCGGCCAGGTGAGCGGTGAAGAGGACTTCCCGGAGCTGCACGTCACCCGCCTGGTCGCCGAGCTAAGCGGGCTGCTGCGCAAGAACCGGGGCCGGTTCATTCTCGGCCGCGAAGCCCGCGACACGCTGAAGCGGGAAGGCCTCGCCGGCATCTACCCACAGTTGTTCCGCGCCCATGCGGAGCGGTTCAACTGGGCGTACAGCGACCGCCATTCCGACCTGCCCATCATCCAGCAATCATGGCTGTTCACGCTGTATCTGCTCAGCCGCCATGGGGACGACTGGCGGCCGGCCGAGTTCTATGAGGACGCCTTCGTCACCGCGTTCCCCATGGCGTTGGAGGAAGTCGGCCAGCCGACTCACTGGAGCCCGGAGCACGACGTGGCACTCAGCTACAACACACGCGCGCTGCGCCGGTTCGTCCGATTCCTCGGGCTCGCGGAGATCCGGCCATCCACCGAGGGGAGACGGTCCGTACTGGATGGCGGCGAGATTCGCAAGACGCCGCTGCTGGATACCTTCGTGCGATTCCGGACGGGTTAAGGAAACGCCAGGCGAGCCGTCGCCACGGGGACGCGCCCGCCACGCCGCCTCGGCAGCCCACGCGGCCTGGCTCCTGTTGTGGGAGGCCCGTCCCCGGGGCGATCGGCGGGCTGAATACGCTGCGCCACGAGAACGCGCCTGCCACCGCTGCTCGAAAGTCACCAGGCCAGCCTGAGAGCTGTGGGAGAGCCCTCCCCGCCCCGATTACTCACAGAATCATTGGAGCGCGGCTACCTACTGAAAAATCGCATCCAACCCAGTTTGACATTCCATCATATGCAGGCATAGGCTCTGGCCTATGCCAAATTGCGGCCGAGGAACGGACAATGGCCACAGAAAGCGACGAGCGACGGGTGCGCCTGTTCCGTAACGGGCGCAATCAGGCGATACGCATCCCCCGCGAATACGAGCTGGAAGGCGACGAGGCCGTGATTCGCAGAGAAGGCGATCATCTGGTTATCGAGCCCGTCCGTAAGGGTCGGCTTCTCTCGGTGCTCGCCGCGCTGCAGCCACTTGACGAGCGTTTCCCCGACGTCGACGAAAACCTGCCCGAGCCGGATGACGTCGAGCTGTACTGACCGTGTACCGTTACCTGCTCGATACCAATATCGTTTCCGACCTTCTGCGCCGGCCGAAGGGCCCGGTGACGAGGAAGATCGAGCAGGTCGGGGAGGACGTGGTATGCACCAGCGTCGTGGTCAGCGCCGAGCTGCGTTTCGGCGCCGCGAAGAAAGGCTCGCGACGCCTTCAGGAACACCTGGAAGCCATCCTTTCGGCGCTGCCCGTGCTGCCGCTGGAATTACCCGCCGACAGACACTATGCAGACCTGCGAGACCACCTGCAGCGGCTGGGGACACCAATCGGCCCCAATGACATGCTGATTGCCGCGCACGCCCTGGCGCAGGACCTTACCGTCGTCACGGCCAATCTCGCGGAATTCTCCCGCGTGCCGCAGCTGCGCGTCGAGAACTGGCTGGCGGACTGAGCGCTGCGCCACCATTCCCCTCTCCCCTTGCTGGAGAGGGGCCAGGGGAAAGGGGGTGCGCGAAAGCGCATAAAACGGAACAGACCGACACCGCTCAACCCGACCCGTCTCTGACATAGACCACCACGAAACACCAACCTCTGCGTCGTTTCGGCTTAGCGGCGCTGCCTATGCAGCTTCCGGGAATACGGCAGCACGTCCCGCCAGCAGTCGGTGGACATATACCGCTGATTCGGCGCTATCCCCAGCCTCAACAGGTCCAGGCGATCGGCGTCCCAACAGGCACCCACCGTGTCGATGACTTCGTCTTCCGTCCACTCGTCTAGATCGAGCAAGCCCTGAAAGTGCGCCTCGTCGGCGGTCACGCCATCGGAATGGAAGCGAATGGCCTTTGAGAGCAGGGTCCGCTGGTCAGAACCGAGATCGGGGAACAGAGCATCCATGACGGCAAATGCGTGAACGGCCCCATCCACCGCGTGCTGATTGCCACCGCCATCGTCTAAACGCGCCAGGTCGTGGGTCCATGCAAACACCTCCACGCAGCGCGCCTGACGGTCACCCAAGTTCAGCCCGTCGGCCAGGAGAAGCCCGAATCGATGCACCCTGACCCAGTGGGCGGGCCCGTGGAGCTTGCTGTCGAAGTGCGTGAAGCGTCGTAACTGGTCGATCAACTCGCGCTCGGCCGTCATAAGCCCCACGCTCACGGCGCCGTCCTTGCCGTCCACTCGCTCCCCCCTCGGCGTTGATCGCGCCCCTCAAAGAAGCCCTCTCAAAATATTCCGCGAGCCAACAAACCTTCACGACAACGTTATTGAAACGCCGCGACACACCCTGTCGCACCAAGCGGTTATGGTAGACGGAAACCCAACATGGACAAGCAGGCGCTGGAGTAGGCCCCGGATGACATCCGTGCTGAACCGCTCGCGTGCAAGGAAGCGCAGCGTACAATACACTATTTGCGAGTTGCGGAGGATTCCGTATGTCTTTTGATTCCAGTCGAACGCGCGAAGGTGCCGAAGCGGTCGTCAGGGAGATGAACCGCAGGATGGCCTTGCGCGAAGCGGCCAGAGCGGGCGTTGGCCTCGTAGAGTACGACGCGCGCGGCGTTCGCGCTAAGGATCCAGTACTGTCCCTGGAGCAGCTTCGAGAGGATAGCGCGAAGCTGCGAACCCGCTAAGGACAAACCACGGACGCAGGGAGAGCGTAGCGTCAATGCCATGGAACCTGCTGTTGCTGCCGGTTCTCGGTGCGTACCTGTTCCTCACACTTGCCCCTGGCCATCGCGCAACCAACCGCCTCAGGCATCAGCAATCCCGGATCGCAAAGCTCTATATTGAGACGTGGGACCGAATCGGCGGGCTGAAGGTGTACCTGCCAGTAGCTGAAATCGTGTCCGCCATGCCCTTCGACGAGATAATATTTCGCAACCTGGACGGGAACCGCGGCTGCTGTGACGTCTGAAACCAGAACGTCATCCCTCCAGCAACGCGGAGCGGCACCGTGGGTCAACCGCCAATCACCGCTCTGAATTCGCCGACGACTTGAAAGTCCGCGGCCAGATCACCCTCAAGCGTGATCGGTTCGTACCGTGCATCGTTTGATTCCGGGCTGAGGACGATACGGGCGTGCCGCCAGCCTGTATCCGGGTCATCCCGCTTCTCGCCGTGGTACCGCTTGACGGTGTAGCTACCCCCGGTGTCCGGGTCCTGTATATCCCGATGCTGAACCAGGACAATCCTGCCTTCCCGGGTACCGCCGCCCGGCCTCTGAAACAGGCACCAGGCACCGTTCGGGATGCGTCGGTTCATGGACTCTCCAACCACCCGTGCAATGAACAGCCCTTCCGACGGCCTCACGTAGTCCGGCGGACGCACCCATGTGCAGTCTTCCACGTGCTGGAAGTCGCTGAAGTCGCCGGCGGCCGCTTCAAGATCGAACAGCGGGACGGCGTTCACGTAAGGTTCGACTTCCTCCGGCGGCACGACGTGGAACGGATAGTCCGGGGCGCTTTCTCGCTCCACGGGCGGCTCTGCGTCCGCCCGGGATACCAACGCCTTGAAATACGCGTTCGTCTCCGGGTCGACACACCAGATGAAGCACCCCTTGAGGCCCCGGCTCAGCAGCGTGCGATACGTATTCTTGATGATCAGGTCCGCCTTGCGGTCGGCCTCTTCGGCATCCCGCTGGCGGGCCTTCTTGTACCCCTTGATCGACGAATCCATACGCGACCGTTGGCCGGGCTGCGTGATCACTTTTCCATCCCGGACGATCAGATCCGGCCCGATGATCACCCCCGCGTAGTCCAGCTCCAGGCCCTGGCAGGTATGGATGCAGCCGACCTGATGCACGGAGTTCGGCTGCACCAGCCACAGCATGCCGTCGGTATCCAGGTTCCACTGCATGGCAAAACCGTGCTCCGGAAACCGGATGTCCATGGCGTTCCTGTCTTGCTTCTTGCTGACCCAGTCCCAGCAGTAACCGGCGAGCAGCCTGGCCCGGTTCGTGGCCACGTTCAGGTCGAAGATCCGGTCGCGCAGCTCCGCGGGGGAATCCACCACCTCCACCCGGTAATCCAGATCCTCAGCGATCGTATTCGCCGTCTCCCGGATCTGCAGCGCGTTGTCCAGCCACGCCAGGTAGCCGTCCGAGCCGTTGCAGCGGAACTGGGAGCGCAGCGTGGCGTAGTGCACTGTGGCACCGGCCTGCCGCGCCCACGCCTCGATCTCCTCGCAGGAACCGATGTCGTTCCATGTGACCCGCTGGTCCTCGTCGAGAAAGAACACACTCGCCCGCGCAGCTTCGATGATCTCCTTGATCTGGTTCTCGCCCTGGTTCCGGAACATGCCGGACTTTTCGTTCAACCGATGCGCCTCGTCTACTACCAGCACATCGAGAGAATCCGGCTCCACCGAGTGGTACGACCCTGAGCTCTTGAACAGATTGTCGATGCGCGTGCGCTTGATCGTCCCCGCGAGCTTGCTCTTGTATACCTCCCGCGGCGCCGCGTTGCGTGTCACGTAGTGCGCCACGCGGTCCCTATTGATCAGCTCCACCAGCAGGTTGATGGCCACGACGGACTTGCCCGTCCCTGGCCCGCCCTCAATGATCAAAACCTGCTTGTCCCCGGCTTCTGCAAGCTCGGACACCTCCAGGGCAAGTTCGAAGGCAAGCTTCTGATCGTCGATCATCAGAAACTCCTGGTTGCCTTGCAGCAGCGATGCCAGGTGGTCCGCAAGCGACTTCGAGGGGCGGATCCGGCCGTGCTCGATCCGGTACATGATCTGCGAGCGGTCGCCGTGCCGGACGTGCTGCTGGATGAACCGCTGCAGCTTGTCAGCATCGCGCCGGAGGAAGGCCGGCGCACGCTGCAGGTGTTCCTGATAGAAGTCCGACGTGACCGCATCGGACGTGCAGTTGTGCAGGTACGCGCACGGCTGCAGGGCAATATTGTCGTCCCGGACGGTTTCGTTGAAGTCCTCCAGCAGGGCCGCGTACGTCCAGGCCTGGTAGGAGGGATGGGTGACCTCCCGCTCAGAACCGCCGAGAAACGTTCGCACGATCGCGTCCTTGCCGGTTGCACTGACCTCCGTCCACTGCTTGAGCTCCACGATGACAGCCGTATCCCGGTGATCGCCGTTCCTACCGGTCAGGACGAAGTCGATGCGCTTGGAGGTCTGGGGAATGGTGTACTCGATGGCGACGCCGGCGTCGTCCGGGATGTCCGCCTGGTTCAGCACATTCATCATGTACTGCATGGAATTGCGCCAGGACGCCACCTCATTCGCCGAAACGCGCCCCTGGCCACTGGATCGCATCCGCTCAAGAATGCGGTCCTCGATCTCGTTGCCCGCAACGTGGCGGACGAATTCCCGCTTATCCGCGGTGTATATCAGCATGCCCCGCCCCCAGCGGCTTAAAGGTCGGTGTACTTCCTGGCGTTGCCGCGCGCCCGGTCCACCGGATACTTGCGCTCGTTCTTCTCTATCTTCCGCTCCACCGCCGCCAGCAAGTCCACCCCCGGCCGGTCCGCCAGCCGCAGCAAATAGATCTGCACGTCGGCCAGCTCGTCGCGCACGGCATCCAGGTTCTCGCCGTCCAGCGCCTCGTTGGCTGCCTGCAGAGCTTCCTCCCGGCTGTCCCCGTGCGCCATGCGACTGCCGTCCACCACGCCCCAACCCGCCTGCCGCAAGACCGGGTCGATCAATTCAGCGCGGGTTTCAGCTTCATTCATGCATTCCTCTCCGCCGGCCGCCAAGGGCCGCCGGCCTGCCAAAGCTGCTTTTCGTGCTGTTCGTTGAGCCCGTACACCGCCTTGCCCAAGAATTCCTCCAACGCCGTGATGGGCTCGGCCCGCAAACCATCGCTATCAAAACTGAGCCCGTCGGCGGCACTTTCCGCCCGCAGCACGGCGCGGATGTGCTCGAGCAAGGTCTCCGGGTCATTGTCAATGCGACCGAGCATGTCGATATCCATGGTCGGGCGGGAGTGCTTGGAGCATCAGTGCGCCTTTCAGCACAAAGCGGTCGGCCTCGGGCGACTGGCTCAGACGGTAGAGAAACCGCTCCATCACGTACAGTTGCAGGACTTCCTGAAACGGCCGGCCCTGCTGCCGCGACAGGTTAAGCAGCCGCTGCCGAACAGATGCCGGTAGGTTGTGCATCAGACACTCGCCTCCAGATAGGGTCGCATCACCGTTGACACGTGGCATATCCGGGCGTATTCCAGCACGCGGTTGTAGTCAGGCCGATGGCGCTTCGGATAAAGTCGGATGGCCTCCAGCACCACATCCATGCCCAGGCTATTGCGGAAGGCAAAACAATCAGCCAGCGTCTTTTCCGGGCTGTAGACCCGGATCGTCGCGCCATCCACCGGATGTGTCTCCACGCCGCTGGTAAAACGCCTGCCGGAGAACCGATAGCCTTGCACCGGCGGATAATCCAGCTTCGGCGGCCGCGCGTTGCGAGCCACCGCCAGGTCAATGCGGCGCGGAATCTGGGTGGTCATGTCATGCCAGGCCAGCGCCGAGACAAGGCAAAGCACCGCCTTCGGGAAGCGGGTGGCGACGGCCAGCAGGTCGGGGTTGTCCACCGACGGCAGCTCCGTCAGCCGGTACAGCCCGCGGCTGACCGGCTCGATCACGCCCTCATCGCGCAGCCGGTAGAACTGATAGCGATTCATGCCCAGTGCCAGCGCCTGGCTCAGGCGCAGCTGCCCGCCGTGGGCGCGAAACAGCGCTACGGAGTCTGAAACAGCCGACTGTGAACGGGTGGTACGCGTCATGACATTCAGACACACCGCCTCCATTAATTAATTTATGGTGACAGTTTGTCTAGCCTCGAATGGGCCGTCAAATCCCAACACGGGCACCAGGAGCGTCATTCCGGTGTTAGCGCCCCCGGACTCCCGCTCAGCCTGCTACCGGACCGCCACCAGCCATTGCTGCTCGATCTCGTTGCCCAGAACGTGCCCGACGAACTCCCGCTTGTTCGCGGTGCAGACCAGCATGCCCCGTCCCCCAGCGAGCCCCGGCGGGGCCCGGTCAAAGCTCGGTGTACTTGCGCGCGCTGCCCCGCGCCCGGTCCACCGGGTACTTGCGCTCGTTCTTGTCGATCTTCCGCTCCACCGCCGCCGGCAGGTCCACCCCCAGCCGGTCGGCCAGCAGCAGCAGGTAGATCTGCACGTCGGCCAGCTCGTCGCGCACGGCATTCAGCTGCTCGCCGTCCAGCGCCTCGGACTGCTCCGCCGTCAGCCACTGGAACTGCTCGGAGAGCTCTCCTACCTCCCCCGTCAGCGCCATGACCAGGTTCTTGGGCGTCTGGAACTGCTCCCAGTCCCGCGCGCGGACGAAGGCGTGCAGGCGTTGGCGGATGCGTGCTAGCCGGTCGGGGTCGTCTGAATTGTCCATGGCGGTCTCCATCATCCTGCTGTTTGGCGGCTTGCAACCAGCCGATTCACGCCTCAAGATTCGTCGTGGAAGCTTTGGTGGCGCGGAAGTGCCGGCATTGCCTTTTTTGTTTCCCCAACCACTATGCCAGCTGCTGATTCATCTACAGCGGCATGCGCTGGTGTGCACTGGCCCACCTCAGCACCGCGTTGCCCACCCAACCAAACTCTCATATCGTGACCATCGGGGCGAGGCCGACACGTCGGCACCACTGGGGGCAAGTCCAGCACGACCATGGCTGACTACTACAGCGACAACGCGGCCGACTATTTCGAGTCCACCGTCAACGTGGACATGAGCGCCCTGCGGGCGCGTTTCCTGGCCCATGGACGCTAAGCTGGCTGACGGCAAGGCGCCGCCGTTCACGTACTACGGCCGGATCCGCTACCTGCGGCATGAGGGGAGTGCGCCGACGTCGGTGGTTTGGGAGTTGCTGCAGTAGCAACTCGTCAATTCGAGGTGCTAGTATCTAAACCGCTGCCATGGATAGCCCACGCGGCTGGCGGTGAACCGGTGCCACAGGGAACGTGCATTCCCCGCCCTTGGGACTCACGGCCTCCCTGTATCACGGATTATCACTCCACGGCAGCGTCAAACGGAACTGACAGCCAGGAGTACGACATCGTGAGCATCTTCCTACGCATCCCAGGGATATCGGGAGAGGTTTCAGACGCCTCGCATGGCCAGTGGATTGATGGCGATACGCTGCAATGGCAGAACCATCGACGCATCACGTCGGCCACCGGCACACAGGGCGACCGAGAGAGCGCGAACACCGAATTCTCGGAGCTGCAGATTCTCCGGCGGATGGACGCCGCCACCCCATACCTGTTCATCGAGACCTGCTGCGGCACCGGCAAGACCATCAACATCCATCTGTGCAAGACCGGTACCGGCACGGCGGCTAACGTCTTCATGGCCTACACCCTGCATCACGCACTCCTCAGCGACTATCGCGTCATCAACAGCGGCTTCGGCAATAACCGCCCGATCGAGCGACTAAGCATCAGCTTCTCGGGAATGGAGACGAAGTACACACCCTATGATCAGAATGGCGACGCAATGTCTCCGATTGCCGTCGGATTCGATATAACCACCACGGAATGGGAAACCTTCGCTCAGGCTGTTCGGGGCATCCCCGACATGAAGCGCAATCGCATCGAGATGGAGGCCGCACAGCAGGTCTGGGCCCACGAAACTGACTACAAGCAAAAGCAATTCTGGATGGCGATTTATCATGGCTGCCAAGTTGAGTAAGTGGATCACGACGGTATGCCTGTTGGCACTGCTGACCGCGCTCACGGCAGCAGCCGGTGAGAACCACACCCGATCACCGAATCAGGAGCAGGCCAGACAACTTGCTCGCGAACGGATGGCGCAGACCATCGTTGCGCTGGAAGCGAGGATGGAGACCTGCGAGGCCAAACAGCGCACCCTTTCCAAAACCGACCTGGAAGGCGTGGATATCTCCAGAGATCATTTGCGCACCGCACTCGTGTACTTCCACGTCAGAAACGAAAACGCCTGCATGGAAGACAAGGCCAAGGACTTCCTCCTGGCCACCTACCTACTGGAAGAAGCCGGCGTTCTGGAGAACCTGGGCGACACCACACAATCGGAGCTAGCGTCGTTCGTCATGCACACATACTGGCAGGAGCTAGAACACGAGGTGCGATATCGGGCACTGCCGGAAAAAGCTCGGGAGAAACTTGAGGCGGTAGAGGCACTTCAAACCCCATTCAAGCTGATCGAGAGCGGCGAGGCGCTGGGTGTGCTGTAGCGCATCCAGAGCGTCTCGCCAATCAAAACCCTCGCCGCGGCGACGCGCCTCCCACAGGCTCTTCGCCAGCCCCGGGGCCCGGTGCCGGTTTGGGAGGCCCGTCCCCGGGGCGATTGACCTCCGAAAACCATCCCCGAGAGGACGCGCCCCCACAAGCCCCCGACAGCACCGCGATATCCAGCGGAAAGAAAGCTTCGGCGGCCGAGGTACGCGGGCCTACGCGCTGCGCCGGCGCCGCGCTACCAGCCACCCGACCAGTCCGACAATCACGACCAGGGCGCTGGCGCCGACGCCGACGATGACCCACTGCACCCGGTCGTTGAAGGCGCGATCCCGCAGTAGGGTCACATTATCCGGGGCGAAGACCGCCTGCGCGGCGTGCTGCAGGTCTGCCGCCGTCAGCGCTGCCACCGCCACCTCGTCGTTGCGGAAATGGCCATACGCATCCAGCTCAGGCAGCCAATTGGCGTAGTAATTCGCGAAACCCGCGTTGGTCTCGGTGCTCTGGGCCCAGCGCAACAGAAGGGATCGCCGGGCGGCGCGGAAGGTTTCGGTATCCAACCGCCCCTCCGTCAGCCGGGCGATCTCCTCCCGGATGATCTCCCGTGCCTGCCCGGCCGAGTCTTCCGGCAGCTCCGCGTAGATGCCGAACAAGCCGTGATGTGCCGTGTCATAGGTCTCCACCGACGGGGTATAGGTCAGGCCGGACTCCACCCGCAGGCGCTGATACAGACGATTGTCCAGATAGTGGCGCAACAGCACCCGGGCATAGTAATCCTCTTCCAGATAGCCGCCGGTAACCCCGACGATACCGATGCCGGGCTCGGCGGACACGCCCTCGTACCTGCCCTTCAGATCATCGTCCACAGCCGGCAATTCCAGGGGCGATGCCCCCTCCTTGCGCGGATAACCACCGAAGGCCGAGTCCACCCAGCCGCGCGCCTGCGCCACCGTGAAGTCGCCGACCAGCACCAGCGTGGTCGCCTGGGGCACGTAGTGGTCGCGGTAGGCCTTGCGGACCGCCTCCAGGGTCACGCCGGCGCCGGTGTCGATGCCGGGGCAGGCCGCAAAGCGCTGGGTGGAGAGGTCGCGCACCGCGTGCTGGAAGGCGCTGGTCTTCTGATCGGCGCCGGCCAGCCAGCGCTCGTAGAGGTTCGGCTCACCGCCCGACTCTCGGCGGATGATGTCCCGCGTCAACCGGAAGGAGTCCCGGCCAAGCTCGCCTGCGAACAGCATCTGGCCCAGCAGATCCAGTACCTCGGGCGTGCTGGATGTATACGCGCTGAACTCGTAGACAGTGTCGGTTAGGTTCGTGGCAGCATTGGAATAGGCGCCGAGCTCGAAAATCCGCTGTTCGAACGCCGACTCGCTGACCTCCGGAATCGCCGCGAACAGCATATGCTCCAGGAAGTGCGGCACCTGCTGGCGGCCGCAGGGGTAATGGGCCTGACCCAGCTCCACCACCGCCCGCACCTCCACGTTGCGGATATGGTCGCGGGGTTTGAGGATGACCCGCAGGCCGTTGTCGAGCGTGTAGACAACAGGATCGTAAAGCCCCGGCGGGCTGAACTGGGCACCTGGGCGCTCATCGCCGGCCCCGACGGCACCCACCCAGCAAACACCCGCCAGCAACACGCCGGCAAGCCGTAACCACCGCGCGTGGCGCGTCACCCGACACGCCTGAGCAACCCCAACCGCAAATCCCCTTGGCATACCCCCGACACCCCCAACCGAAACAACAATGCCCGAGCAGCAAGCGTCGCATGCACCGCCGCCCGAAAAACGCGCACGCCTTCACGGCACCGGCGATCGAGCCTACGGCGGCACGGCGAACTCCAGCAGTACTGGACCAAGTACGACCCGAATATGCACGCGGACATTATCCACCGCGCCCCGAGATTTCCATGACATAGGCTAACGGAGCCGGACGGTCTGGAAGGGTTCAAGACGACCGTGCTGCGGGTATGCGAACAACTGGAAAACGGGTGAAGCCCTTGCCAATGCAGGCGGCTCGCGATTCGACGCAACAAACACCGCGTTGCCCACCCCACCAAACTCTCATATGGTGACCACGGGGGTGAGGCCCACGACCGGGCATCCACTGGGGCAGCGATTCACGTCCATGGCTGACTACTACAACGACAACGCAGCCCAATACTTCCACGCCACCGTCGACGTGGACATGAGCACCGTGCGGACTCGATTCCTGGCGTACCTGCCGCCGGGCGCACACATGCTCGACGCCGGCTGCGGGTCCGGGCGGGACAGCCTGGCCTTTCTGCAGGCCGGCTACCGGGTCACCGCCTTCGACGCCTCCCCGGAGATGGCCACCCTGGCCTCTCAGCACATCGGCCAGGACGTGGCGGTCATGCGCTTCCAGGATTTTTCGTGGCATGAGGCCTTCGACGGCATCTGGGCCTGCGCCAGCCTGCTGCACGTGCCCCGCGACGAGCTGCCCGGCGTGTTCCAGCGTCTCAGCCAAGCTTTGAAGGCGGGGGGCGTCATATACGTCTCCTTCAAGCACGGCAACGGGGACCGAGTCGCAGGCGGCCGGCACTTCACGGACCTGGACGAGGGCAGTCTGGCCGAGCTGATCGATGGGATACCCGACCTGGTCTGCCTCGAGCAGTGGGTGAGCGACGACCGCCGCCCCGGCCGTGCCCTCGAGCCCTGGTTCAACGCCCTGCTGCGGAAGGGCTGACGCGCGATGGTCGGCTACCTCACCACCGGCGGCGCGGACGATCCCTTTCTCCCCCGGCTGGAGGGGGAGATCCACCACGCTACGGAGATCGACATCGCCGTGGCGTTCATCAAGCACAGCGGGCTGGAGCTGATCTTCGACCCCCTGGTGGACGCGCTCGGGCGTGGGGCCACCCTGCGGCTGCTCACTAGCGACTACCTGGACGTCACCGACCCGCAGGCCCTGCGCAGCCTAATGCTGCTGAAGGAGCGGGGCGCGGACGTGCGCGTCTTCGAGGCAGGGCAGGACAGCTTCCACCTCAAGGCCTATATCTTCCTGCGCAAGGAGGACGGCGCCGTGGTCCACGGCAGCGCCTTCGTCGGCTCCAGCAACATCAGCCGCAAGGCCCTCACCGACAGCCTGGAATGGAACTACCGGGTGGCCCGCACCGATGACATCGACCGGCAGGCCGCCGAACGCTTCCGGGAAGTCCGCGAGCAGTTCGAGCGGCTCTTCGCCACGCCCCGCGCCGTAGCGCTGGAATACGACTGGATCGAGGCCTACGAGCGCCGGCGCCAGCCACCGGCCCAGGCGGTGGCACCGGGCAGCGACGACCGCGAACCGCCGCCCGCTTCGCCAAATGACGTCCAACAGGAAGCCCTGGCCGCCCTGCGCAAGACCCGCGAGGACGGCTACCGCCGCGGTCTGGTGGTCATGGCCACCGG
>Ga0102944_1000294_pt1 | contig 39993 bp, 32 predicted proteins | sample SalPonD_shore_MG_FD_78172 | JGI IMG/M metagenome (GOLD analysis project Ga0102944, IMG submission 78172) | Salt pond soil microbial communities from South San Francisco under conditions of wetland restoration - Salt Pond MetaG... | ecosystem: Environmental > Aquatic > Marine > Intertidal zone >... | reverse complement strand
CATGCACCTGGGGACCCTGGTCGCGGCCGAGGCGACCCTGGCCACGCCGGATGATCTGGACGTGCACCAGGCCTACATCGAGAACCTGATCCGCTTCTACTCGCAGCAGCTCCAGGCGCATGTCCGGCAGCAGCAGCGGGCGCGCGGCCCGCTGAACCTGCAGGTGGAGGGCTGGCAGGGCGGCATCGACCGCCGGGTCGATCTTTCCATCGACCCGCCCCACCTGCCGGTGATCGGGCCGTTCCGGGTCCGCAACGGCGTGGTGCACGTCGCCGGCGACCGCTACCGACTGCAGCACGCCTACATTACGGGCGCGGTGCGTTTCCTGACCCCCCGGGCCAGCGTGCTGGTGGACGACGCGAGCCCGCGGCTGCAGCCCGCGGACGTGCAGCTGTACCAGCCGGGACAGCTCTTCTACCTGGCCCAGGACGGCCTGGCGAGCTATACCGACGCGTTCACGGAGCACTACCGGACCGGCTACCGGGTCTCCGTGCCCAACTACATCGGGGGCCACGAGCAGACCTTCGTCGACTACGGCGGCGGCAGCGCCTACATCCGGTCGATGCAGTCCGGGGCGCGCAATGGCTACCGCGCGTGGGCGTGGCTGGAGACCGTTGGCCACGGCCCGCGGGTGTCGAACCTGCGCGGCGTGATCGCGCCGGGTCCGGGGGGTGCGCTCAACCTGGGCGGCGCGAGGGGCTCGGACGACCGCAACGATCGGAGTCCGGAATGAGGGGCGCGTCAGGGATCGTCGCGGCGGCCCTGCTGGCGGCGCCGCTGGCGGCGGCGGCCGCGCTGCCGCCGAGCGTCAGTTCCGGCGCCGCCCAGAGCCGCAGCCGGCGGGAGCGGCAGCGCCTCGAGCGGCAGCAGTCGCACAGCGGCCTCCACGGCCCCGTCCTGGTGGGGCCCCACCGACGGCACCAGCATGCGGCGAAGGGCGGACCCAGCTTCACGCTCAAGCGGGTCCAGTTCAGCCGCTCGCGCTTTCTCGCCGCGCGGCGCCTGCAGGCGCTGGCCAAGCCCTACCTGCATCACCCGATCCACGTGGCCGACCTGTACCGGCTGGTGACGAAGGTCAACGGGCTGTACGCAAAGCGGGGCCTGGTCACCGACCGCGCGATCCTGCCGCCCCAGCGGATCCGGCACGGCATCGTGCACATCCGCCTGGTCGAGGGCCGGGTGGGGGCGTTCCGCATCCGCGGGCTGCGCTACACCGACCGCAGCTTCGTCACCAGCCGGGTGCCGGTGACCCGGAACGGCCAGGTGCTGGACTCGGCCGAGCTGGAGCGGGAGCTGATCTGGTTCGACCGCACCAACGACGTCGCGCTCAAGGCCAGCCTGCGCCCGGGAAGCCGCTTCGGGCTGACCAACGTCCTGCTGCAGGCGGTCGAGCCGCCGCGCTACCGGCTCGATCTGCTGGCCAACAACGAGGGCGAGCGCTCCACCGGTCGCCTGCAGGGCGGCATCTACGGCCTGATGTACGGCCCGCTGGGCCGCGGTGACCGGCTGAGCCTGTACGCGGTCAAGTCCCACGGCGCCTTCAACGGCAACTTCGGCTACCAGATCCCGCTGACCGCCCGCGGTCTCAAGCTGAGCCTCAGCGCCGCCCACAACGACATTCACATCATCGACGGGCCCTACCAGCAGCTCGACATCCGCGGCCACGCCGATGTCGGCCAGCTCGGGCTGACGCGGCCCCTGGTGGCCGGCCGTCGCTGGCTCGTGACCGCGGCCGCCTCGGCATCCTACACCGAGGACCGGACCGACGTCGGCGGGGTCCCCCTGAGCCGCAACTACATCTGGACCCCGGGCGCCGGGGTGACCGCGCAATACGACCGACCGGGCCAGAGCTACCTGCTGACGCAGACCGTGGAGCGCGGCTTCGCGCGCGAGGCGCTGGGCCAGAACCGGGTGTACTGGATGCTGCCCGGCTCGTTCAGCGCCCGGCTGCAGGTCGGCGGCCCGGTTTTTGCCACCGTGAGCGGCGGGTGGCAGTACAGCCGCGCCGGCAACCTGCCGCCGTCGCAGCTGTTCCAGATCGGCGGCGCCGACACGGTGCCGGGCTACCCGGTCGGGGCCGCCTCCGGCGTCAAGGGCTTCTACGGGCACGGCGCCATGCACCTGCGCATCGCCAGGAATGCCTCCCTGGGCCTCGGCTACAGCAACGGCGCGGTGTACGCGACCTACCCGAGCCACACCTCGCTGCAGAGCGTGGACGTGGGCCTGCGCGGGCGCCTGCCGCGCATGGGCCGCCTGGGGCGGGTTTCCTGGCACTTCAGCCTGGCGCACCCCATGACCACGGTGGTGCCCGACGAGACGCACTGGATCGCCTACTTCAGCGTGGTGGCGCCGATCCTGTTCTGAGCCGGGTCGCCCGGCCCGCGCCGGCTACTGCGGGCGAGTAATTGCCAATCTTCCAGAAGGCATGGCAATACCTTCTGGAAGATTGGTAGCTCCAAAGAGTGGGCTTCTCGGAGCGGCCCGGCCTCGTGGCCTAATGAAGCTGGCGCCACGAGCCGCTGTGGCTGCTGGTGCCGCGCTCCTTGACGGTGGTGATCTGGCCGCCGGAGCGGGTCACCAGCTTGACGTCCCCGATGTCGCCCTGGCGGGTGCGCAGCAGGCTCGGGGCGGTCGCCAGGCCCGCGCCCATGGACAGGCCCACGGGGTTCTCGCCGTTGACCTGGTCGTTGCTGTTGAGCTGGCCGTCGCCGTTGAGGTCGAGCTCGGGCAGGGGGAACGAGCTGCCGTTGGCGTAGTTAAGCGCCATCAGGTAGCTGGAGCCGCCCGCCGAGCAGGAGCCGCCGGAGCTGGCGTCGGGCACGTAGGTGGTGAAGATCACCCGGCCGCTGTCGAGGCGCGGACGCGTGACCACCCGCTCGCCGGCGACCGGCAGGTTCATGTACCAGCCCGAGACACCGGTCTTGGTCCAGTCGACCGCGTTGTGGCTCACCGTGCGCACCTGGTTGGTCCCGTTGAACGTCGTGGCGCTGGTGGTGGTCAGCGTCTGCTGGACCAGGTTGCTGCGCGAGATGGTGGCGCCGCTGCCCTTGTCCCACAGGCCGTAGAACGACTGGGTTCCGGTCGTGGTCAGGTCGTTGCTGCCCAGGAACCTGCCGGTGCCGAAGAACACCAGGGTCCCCTTGAGCCGGGGGTAGTTCGGCTGCAGGGTCACCGCCGGCTTGGTGGTGATCGGCTGGTCGTTGCCGCTGCCGTCGGTGGCGTGGAACAGCACCGTGGCGCTCCAGTTGGTGGGGTTGGTGCTGGAGATATCGACCCGCCAGAGGTTGCCCTGCAGGTCTCCCGCGTAGACGGTGGTGGCGATCGGCGAGCCGCTGCTGGAGATCACCGCCGGGGTCGACAGGCCGTTGGCCTTGGTGAGGTCGCAGGCGGCGGAGACCTGGGCGCAGAGGTCGATGCGCCGGATCAGGCTGCCGGTCTGGGCGTCGACCACGTACAGGTAGGGCTTGCCGTCACCGTTGTTGTAGCCGGAGCCGAAGATCACGACCGACTCGGTGGTGTTGGTGCCGGTGGCGATCCGGGCGATCTGCGGCTGGCTGTAGGTCTTGCCCAGATCGCTGTCGCTGTACTCCCAGAGCACCTCGCCGGCGACCGCGCTGCCGGTGGTCATGGCGCCCGGATCGGTGACGTCCAGGGCATAGATGCTGTCACCACCGTCGTTCTCGCCGCCCACCAGGATGGTGTGCCAGGAGCCGTCGGAGAACTGCACGTCGCCGGCGTTGGGCGAGCCGTCGACGAAGAACTGGTGGCTGTTGTTGTAGGTCGGTTCGGTCAGCCTGTAGAGGTTGCCGAACACGCCGTGGGGTACGTACGCGAACAGCTCCTTGCCGTTGTTGGCGTCGAAGGCGTGGAGCATGCCGTCATCGCCGCCCACGTACACCACCGGCGTGCGGTTGGCGTACTGGCTCTGGAATGCCTGGTAGCTGGACGAGCCGTAGAAGTCCCTCGGCGCGCCGACGTACAGCGGATTGCTGTGCACGATGTCGCCGAGGATGTGCGCGCGGTTGCGGAAAGGCCCGCCGTTGCGCTGCTCGTCACAGGTGGCCCCGCGCAGGTACTGCAGCCGCGCCTGCCCCCACTGGGCGGCGGTGCTGCTGGCGGTCGAGCCGCCGCACAAGGTGATGCTGGTGGTCCCCGCCGAGGTCTCCAGCAGGCCCTGCTCGTTGCTGCTGATGTCGGACCAGTGAAACGGCACGCCCGCGGCCGAAGACGCGTCCCAGGTGGCGATCGCGCGGCCGGTGTCCCAGTTCTGGCTGTCGAGCTGTGCCTGGGCCTGCCATTTCGCCGCGCTGGTCGTGTTCTGCACCGTGCCGTTGCTGTTGATGGGATAGGCGAGCAGGTTGCCGGTCCAGTCGCCGTAGAGGTCCTGGGAGTCGAACTGGGCCTGGTAGACGGTGGTGTCGGTGCGCAGGCCGGTGGAGTTGATCGCGGCCGAGGAGGTGGTCTCCGTGGCAGCCTCGACCTGGGCCAGGATCGCCTGCAGGTCGGAGGCGACCGCGCTCGGGCTGGTCGCGGGGAAGTAGTCGCCGGTGCCGCCGGCCACCGCCATGGCCTTGAGGGTCGCGGCCGCCTGCGGGTTCCGGGACGGATCCACGCCGGCGCCGAGACCCACCACGTAGGTCTTGACCCCGGCCTGCTTCAGCGCCTGGATCTTGGCGATCGCGTCCTGCAGCGCCTGATCGTTGGTGCTGGCCAGCGAGCCGTCGCTGTTGAAGCTGGCGGTGACGCCGTAGTTCTTCGCCGCCGCGCTGCCCAGCGGAGGCCAGGCGTTGCCGTCGAGGTCCTCCGTCGGCAGGCCGTCGGTGACCAGCACCACGTAGCGCTTGGCGGGGCAGCCGCTGCTGGTGGCGGGCGCGTTGCTGCCGGTGTAGTAGTTGTCGGCGTAGTTCAGAAGGCCGGCCAGCGGCGACTGCGGCGCGCCGGCGCTGATCGCCTGGCTGGAGGTGTCATTGGTTTCCGGCTTCAGATAGGGCACGAACTGCTGCACGTAGGAATTGATGTCGCTCTGGGTCGGGTGGGTACCGGCCGAGCTGATGCCCACCAGCAGCTGGGCGCCGGTCGCGCTCACGCCGGAGTCGTCGTAGCCGAAGCCGCGTTTGGCGAAGTAGACCTGCGGAGAATAGGGCACGTAGCCGGCGTTGGTCGGCCCCATCGCGAAGCCGCCGCTCATGTCGGTGACATCGTTGTAGGACAGTGAGACCTTGCCGGACTCGTAGTCGGACAGGGAGTAGTTCGGCGGCCAGGGCGACGACGGGGACGGCCCATCGTGGACGATGAACCGGTCGGGCAGTCCGCTGCCGGCATAGAGCACGTCGTTGATGGAGGGGGCGTCACTGGTCTGCGAGATGATCATGTAGTTGTCGGTGGAGGCCCCGCTGCCGGAGCCGTAGTAGCTCTGGATCGCCTTGCAGTCGGCGTCGCTGTTGTTGTAGCAGGGGTTGGGCACCCAGGTGCCGCTGCTCGGCTTGCTGGTGGCGAACTGGAAGCCGCCGGAGCCGCTCATGTAGTAGACCCAGGTGTTGTAGACCGACTTGCTGCTGACCTTGTAGTCGGCCAGGCCGAAGTCGGTGTTGCCCGAGTACTCCTGCAGGACCTCCTTGATCGCGGCCTTGGCGACGTTGAGCCGGCTGGCGGAGTTGTCGTACTCGACGCCGCTCTGCGTGACCGTATAGGGCGCGCTGGTGCCCGCGGTATCGCCGCTGACCGGCGCGGTGAAGCCGCTGGGCACGGTGTAGTCCACGGGCGAGCTGGAGCGCTCCAGGGCGCTGTCGGCGGTGGTGCCGGAGCCGGTCATGATCGCGCCCGAGAGGTCGCCGTCCATGGACTGGGAGTTGCCGATCTCGATCAGCACCTGCGGGTGCGTGGGCTGGACCAGGGTCAGCGGGACCGGCGAGATCTGGATCTGCGGCGGCGTGCTGGCGGTTGAGATGATCGGGGCCAGCAGCAGGGACAGGCCGGCGGCCGCGTAGAGTGCCGCGTGCGGGCGCTTGCCAGCGAGGGAGTGTTCACGCTTCATGGCCGGAAATCGCTCTGCAGGATGACTTGCCCGGGAGCACCGTCATCGGTGCCTTCCGCCGTGACCTGGAAGAACTGCACCGGCGGCACGTTGCCGTAGCCGGGGCGCGAGAGGTTCTGGCCCGGGGCCGGGGAAGGGGGCAGCTTCTCCACGAAATAGCGCGGGGGGTAGCGCAGCAGGGTCCCGGAGTAGGCGAGCGTCGCGGTGGACGAGCCCCAGTTGATCGTCTGCCAGCGGGGGGTGTTGGCCGGCGGGTTCTCGAGGTAGCAGCCACTGCCGCCGAAGGTCGGGCACAGGGAGCCCAGCAGCAGGTCGGCTTTGGCGGCCGCCAGCGCCGCCTCGGCCCCCTCGAAGGCCTGCTCATGGCCCTGCGAGTGCTCGGTCATGCGGTACTGCAGGGTCGAGGTGTCCGAGGCCAACACGCCGAGCACCATCAGCACCAGCAGTACCACCATGGTGATGATCAGGGCCACGCCGCGTTGTCGCTGCCGGTGGCAAGAGGTCCGGACAGGGTTCGCCATGGTCAGCTCTCCCGGTTGCGCAGCGCGACGAAGCCGGTGAAGACCCGCCGCAGGTAGCGATCCTGCGGCACGGATTCGGTCTGCTCGAGGATCGTCATCTGCCTGGGTCCGACCTTCCCATTCGTGAGCGCCCTCTGCCGGCTCGCGGCGAGCAGGCCGACGCGCACGCTGACCACGTTCTTCCAGGTACTCACGCCCGAGGCCGGGAAGTATTGGTTCGGCACCTTGTCGCCGTCGGAGTCCACGCCGTAGCGGATCTGCAGGTCGTCGATCCCCCCCACCAGCTCCTTCTCCTGGCCGTTCTCGTACTCGTACAGGCCGCAGTCGTGCGCGCTGCAGTCGGCGGCCCCCGAGCGGCTGGCCACGAAATAGCTCACCCGCGCGATCTGCTGCACCTCGGCGCCGGCGTGGAACGCGCTGCCGAGGTCCTTGGTGGCGTTGCCGGGGCTGTAGGTGCTGCCGGTGTTGTGGGCGATGTTGCCGTTGGAGGTGGTGTAGTTGGTGACCTGGAACACGGAGGCGGAGGCGCAGTCCGAGACCATCAGGATCTCGCCGTCGCTGACCTTGGGCGGGCTGACCGGGGTGACCTTGAGATCCGCTGCGGTATTGGGCATGTCGGCGGTGATGCGCTGGCCGTTGCCTTCGCTGGTGGTGATCGTGACGATGTCCGAGCCCGCCACCGGCGGCTCGGGCAGGCTCGACAGCGTGGCCGGCTCCGCCGGGCTCCAGCCGCCGCTCACAGCGTCGAAGCCCTCGATACCCTGGCCGAAGTCGTAGTTGAACGCCGAGGGGCTGGTCAGGACGTTATTGATCGACACCTGGCGGCCGCCGCAGCCGGTATAGCCGGCCATGCGCAGCGAGTCGTCGAGCAGGGCCAGGGCGAAGCGCCCGCTCTGCTGCACCTGGGCGCTGCCGCGGTTGAGCCCGTAACCCTGCCGGGCGGCGAGGTAGACCCCGTACACCGCAGCCAGCAGGATCAGCGTCATGCTCAGCGCCACCAGGACCTCCAGCACGCTGAAGCCGGCGCAGCGGCGCTGGGGGTGTCGCGACGGGGCGTTCACAGCGAGGTCCTCACCGAGACGCTCGGGCGCCGGGTAGTGTTGGCACCGGTGCCCTTCTGCCAGGAGATGGTCACCGTCACCTGGCTGTACGAGTTGTGCGGCGCGGTGGTGATCGCGGCCTCGCCCCCGGGCAGGTCCGAACGCACCAGCGCGAGCCACTGCGCCAGGTCCCAGGCGGTGACCTGGGCCGGAGTGCAGGAGGCCGTGTCGCAGTTGGTGACCGTGGAGCCGGAAGGCGGCTGGCTCGCCAGCGCCATGTCATAGCTGCCGGAGGCGGCCTGGTCCCGGTTGACCCGCATGCGGTCGAGCATGTCGTAGCCCAGGCGGTCGGCCTGGGTGCGCAGGTAGGCGGAGCGGTTCTGGTGCAGCGACACCATCTGCAGCTTGGCCAGGCCGAGCACGCCGACGGCGAAGATCGCGAGCGCGATCAGGACCTCGATCAGGGTCCAGCCGCCGTGGCCTTGCATGGATCGATCCGGAGTCATCGCCGGCCTCCTCACGGGCAGCTCAGCGCGCCGCCCGCGGCGGTGGTCGAGCCCGAGCGGACGTCGCCGGCGGGGGAGATGATCGCGGACACGGCGTGGGCGGCGCCCTGCGGGCCGCACACGGTGAAGTAGCCGCCGGTGTTGGACAGCCCCGAGGGCCGGTAGGCCAGGTAGCCGATGCCTCCCAGGTGGGCGCTGAGCGTGAAGTGGCCCTGCAGCGCCGGATAGCGCTTGACCACCGGATCTCCGGTGCCCACGCTCCCGGTGCTGCCGGAACGGTTCTCGACCACGATCCAGCCCCGGCTCCACTGGCCGTCGCAGCTGGTACCCGTGGCGCTGCCGCACAGGGTGGTGGGGACACCGTCGGAGACCGCGAAGGAACGCGCGGTTTGCACCGCGTTGACCATGGCGTCCAGGCTGGTGACGCGCCGGTTGCGGGCGACCATGTTCTGCAGTGCCGGCAGCCCCAGGGTCAGCACGATGGTGCCGATCGCGATGGCGACCAGCAGGCCCAGCAGGGTGAAGCCGCCCGACCCGCGCGGTACTCCAGAGAGCATCCCCGACAACCTTCCTCGCAGCGACGTATCCATCGATGTGTTCGTTCTCCGGCAGCGCAAGGCGGCGTCGGCCGACCGGGGGGAGTCGGTCCGACGACCGTGATCGCCCGCGCCGGGCGCTTCACTTCGCCGTGCGAACGCCCGCCGCCCGTAGCGTTGTCCTTGTTCAAGCATGCGCGCGTATCACTCCGCCTACAGTTACAAGAACGATGCAGCAGGCAAACGGTTCCCCCCCGGGGGCGCGGAAACGAACGAGCGGTCCAATTCCGGCGACGAACGTCCCGACGGGATGGCTTGGCGGCGGCGGAGTCCGGGGCTGACCGGCAGCCGTTGCCGGCGGTGCTTAACAAGTGCCCGGAAACCGGGTAAGCTCGCGGCCTCGCGAGGGAAATTTCACTGCTCTATACTGACTCCAGGAGATCGCGACGGCGTCGCCGCCGCCCGCGCGGGGAGGAGTCTGAAACGCGGAGATTGATGACGGGCAAGCTGTACGTCAAGACCTGGGGCTGCCAGATGAACGAGTATGATTCGTCGAAGATGGCGGACGTGCTCTGGCAGGCGCGGGGGCTGGAGCTGACCGATGAGCCCGAGCAGGCGGACGTGCTGCTGCTGAATACCTGTTCGGTGCGCGAGAAGGCCCAGGAGAAGGTGTTTTCCGAGCTCGGCCGCTGGCGCGATTGGAAGCGCGAGCGCCCGGAGCTGGTGATCGGCGTCGGCGGCTGCGTGGCCAGCCAGGAGGGCGAGGCCATCGTGCGCCGGGCGCCCTTCGTCGACATGGTATTCGGACCGCAGACGCTGCACCGGCTGCCGGAGATGGTCGATCGGGCGCGCGCGAGCCGGGCGCCGGTAATCGACCTGTCCTTCCCCGAGATCGAGAAGTTCGACCGGCTGCCGGAGCCGCGCGCCGAGGGTCCCACCGCCTTCGTATCCATCATGGAGGGCTGCAGCAAGTACTGCACCTTCTGCGTGGTTCCCTACACCCGGGGCGAGGAGGTCAGCCGGCCGCTGGACGACGTGCTCGGCGAGGTCGAGGCGCTGGCACGGCGTGGCGTGCGCGAGGTCACGCTGCTGGGTCAGAACGTCAACGCTTATCGCGGTCCCATGGGCGACGGAACCATCGCCGACCTGGCGCTGCTGATCGATCACGTGGCGATGATCGACGGCATCGAACGGATCCGCTTCACCACCTCCCACCCGCGCGAATTCAGCGACAGCCTGGTGGAGGTGTTCGCGGAGCAGCCGAAGCTGGCGGCCCACCTGCACCTGCCGGTGCAGAGCGGCTCGGACCGGGTACTGGCGCGGATGCATCGCGGCTATACCACGCTGGAGTACAAACAGCGCATCCGGCGCCTGCGCGAGGCCCGGCCGGGCATCTCGATCAGCTCGGACTTCATCGTCGGCTTCCCCGGAGAAACCGAGGGGGATTTCGAGCGGACCATGGAGCTGATCGCCGAGGTGGGCTTCGACCAGTCCTTCAGCTTCGTCTACAGCCCGCGCCCCGGCACCCCGGCGGCGGGCTTCCCGGACGACGTCCCGCTGCAGCTCAAGCAGGAGCGCCTGCGTCGGCTGCAGGCACGCATCAACGAGCAGGCGATGGCGGTCAGCGAGGCGATGGTCGGGAGCGTGCAGCGGGTGCTGGTGGAGCGCCCGTCGGTCAAGGACCCGGATCGGCTCGCCGGGCGCACGGAGAACGGCCGCTGGGCGAATTTCGATGGCCCGTCCGCCTGGATCGGACGGTTCCTGGACATCCGTATCACCGAGGCGCTGCGCAACTCGCTGCGCGGCGTGGCGGTCACCGACGAGGCCGGCGATCCGGTCTCGTCCGATGCGGCGTAGAGGTACTGCAGGCAACTTGAGCGCGGCACGGCATTCCCTGGACCTGGTACTGGAACCCTTCGACAACGAGCGGCTCGCGAGCCTGTGCGGACAGTTCGACGAGCACCTGAGGCAGCTCGAGAAACGCCTCGGGGTCGAGATCAACAACCGCGGCAACCGCTTCCGCATCGTCGGTGACAGCGAGTCGCTCAAGGCCACCGACGGCATCCTGCGCGACCTGTACGCGGAGACCGCGCGCGAGGCGCTGACACCCGAGCGGGTGCACCTGTTCCTGCAGGACTCCGGGCTGAGCGAGCGCACGCAGGCGCACGAGGCGCAACAGGCGCCGACGGAGCCGCGCGGCGAGGTCGAGGTGCACACCCGGCGCGGCCGGGTGCGCGGGCGCGGGGCGAACCAGCAGCGTTACCTGCGGGCCATCGCCACCCACGACATCAACTTCGGCATCGGTCCGGCCGGCACCGGCAAGACCTACCTCGCCGTGGCCTCGGCAGTGGACGCGCTGCAGCAGGACGGGGTGCGGCGGATCGTGCTGGTGCGGCCGGCGGTGGAGGCCGGCGAACGCCTGGGTTTCCTGCCCGGCGACATGTCGCAGAAGGTCGACCCCTACCTCCGGCCGCTGTACGACGCCCTGTACGAGATGCTGGGCTTCGAGAAGGTGGACCGGCTGATCGAGCGGCACGTGATCGAGGTGGCGCCGCTGGCGTACATGCGCGGGCGGACCCTGAACGAGTCCTTCGTGATCCTGGACGAGGCCCAGAACACCACCATCGAGCAGATGAAGATGTTCCTGACCCGCATCGGCTTCGGCTCGACGGCGGTGGTCAACGGCGACATCACCCAGATCGACCTGCCGCGCAACGCGACCTCCGGCCTGCGGCACGTGATCGAGGTGCTCGGGGACGTCGAGGGCATCAGCTTCACCTTCTTCACCAGCCGCGACGTGGTCCGCCATCCGCTGGTGCAGCGGATCGTGGATGCCTACGAGGCCTACGAGCGCGAGCGCGGCGGAGACTCCGACAGGTGACGCGCGTGGCGCTGGCGGTGCAGCGCGCCAGCACGGCCGGTGACCTGCCGTCCGACGCCGACATCGGGCGCTGGGTGGAGGCCGCGCTGGAGGAGTTGCCGGGGCCGGTGGAGCTCACCGTGCGGCTGGTGGACGAGGCCGAGGGCGCGGCGCTCAACGAGCGCTACCGCGGCAGGCCCGGGCCGACCAACGTCCTGTCCTTCCCGTTCGACGCGCCCGACGGCGTCGACCTGCCGCTGCTGGGCGACCTGGTGATCTGTGCGCCCGTGGTGGCGCGCGAGGCGGCCGAGCAGGGCAAGCCCGCCCCGGCCCACTGGGCGCACATGGTGATCCACGGGGTGCTGCACCTGCGCGGATACGAGCACCAGGAACCGGCGCAGGCGCGGCGCATGGAAAGCCTTGAAATCCGCGTGCTCGGCCGTTTAGGCTTGCCTGACCCGTATTCCTTCGAGTGGGCTCGATAACGCAAGCGATGGACGCTGCCTCATCTTCCTGCCAATGCCGGGGGTTCGCCCCGCCGGTCGCTGTTTGCCCCGTACCTGTCCCGCCCGCAGCCGGCGTCGCCGACGGTGTCCCCGCGGCATCGCTCCGCGCGCTGTAGCCGCGCCCGCGCGCCGCATCACCCGGGTGTCCCGATGAGCGATGACAGACCCAGTAGCAACGGTCCCGGCGGCCGGTCCTGGCTGGAGCGTTTGGGCCAGGCGCTCTCCGGCGAGCCCCGGGACCGGGACGAACTCACCGAGCTGCTGCGCGACGCCCAGCACCGCGGCCTGATCGATGCCGACGCCGAGGCGATGATCGAGGGCGTGCTGCAGGTAACCGAGATGCAGGTGCGGGACATCATGATCCCGCGGGCGCAGATGACCGTGGTGGAACGCGACGCCGCGCTGGACTCGATCCTGCCGATCATCATCGAGTCGGGCTACTCGCGCTTCCCGGTGATCGGGGAAAGCCGTGACGAGGTGGTCGGCATCCTGCTGGCCAAGGACCTGCTGCGCTACGCCAACGAGAGCGGGCGCCGCAGCTTCAACATCCGCGAGGTCCTGCGGCCGGTGAGCTACATCCCGGAGAGCAAGCGCCTGAACGTGCTGCTCAAGGACTTCCGCGCCAGCCGCAATCACATCGCGATCGTGGTGGACGAGTACGGTGGCGTGGCCGGCCTGGTGACCATCGAGGACGTGCTCGAGCAGATCGTGGGCGAGATCGACGACGAGCACGACTTCGAGGAGGACACCTCGATCCTGAAGTACAGCGAAAGCCGCTATCTGGTGAAGGCGCTGACCGACATCGAGGACTTCAACGAGCACTTCGGCAGCCGCTTCTCCGACGAGGAGTTCGACACCATCGGTGGTGTGCTGATGAACGCCTTCGGCCACCTGCCCAAGCGCGGCGAGAGCATCGAGTTCGGCGGCATGCGGTTCCAGATCCTGCGTGCCGACAGCCGGCGCATTCACCTCATCCAGGTCAACCCGAAGCCCGAGCCGCGGCAGAAGGAGACGGTCTCCTGAGCGACCCGGTCCCGGGGAGGCCCGGGTAACGGCGTGTCCGGGCCGTACCGGCGGTGCGGCCCGGACCTTCCTGGCGCCCGCCCGGAACGGCACTTTTCCGCGGCCGGGCGGTCAGCGCAACAGGGGCTCGTGGCCCCGTTTTCGCCCCGCCCCGCGGCGGCGCCTGAGCGCGCCGGGGCGGGCCCTCGTTTGCGCCGTGCAGGCAGAGGCCCATGCCGGAAGATGTCCGACCATTGCGCGGATGGGGCAGGTTCGTCCGGTCCGTCGTCGCTCCCCTTGTTGCCGGCGCGCTGCTGGTGCCGGCGTTCGCGCCGTTCGACTGGTGGCCGCTGGCCGCGATCTCGCTGGCGCTGCTGCTGGGCCTGTGGGCGGGCTGTCGGCCGCGCACCGCCGCGGCCCGCGGGTTCCTGTTCGGGGTGGGTTGTTTCGGGCCCGGGATCTACTGGCTCTACATCAGCGTGCACACCTTCGGCGGCGCCCCGGTCTGGCTGGCGGTGGCGCTGACCGTCGCGCTCATCGGGTACATGTCGCTCTACCCGGCGGCGGCGGGCTGGCTGCTGTGCCGGCTTTTCCCCGGCGCCGGCGCGGTGCGCTCCCTGCTGGCTTTCCCGGCCCTGTGGGCCCTGCTCGAGTGGCTGAGGAGCTGGCTGTTCACGGGCTTTCCCTGGCTCAGCGTCGGCTACAGCCAGATCGATACCCCGCTGGCCGGCTACGCGCCCGTGCTGGGGGTGTTCGGGGTCGGGATGGCGCTCGCGCTCAGCGCCGGATGCCTGTGGCTGCTGCTCTCGGGACCACCCCGGCGGCGCTTGCTCGCGCTCGGCGCCGCGGCGGCGGTGTGGGCGGGCGGCGCGCTGCTGGGCGGCGTCCCCTGGACGCATCCGGACGGGCGGGCGCTGACCGTGGCGCTGGTGCAGGGCAACGAGCCGCAGAACAAGAAATGGCTGCCGGACAACCTGATGCCCACCCTGCAGCGCTACCTCCGCCTGACGGACGGCCACTGGAACGACGACCTGATCATCTGGCCCGAGGCCGCGATCCCGGCGCTGTACGACAACGTCAGCGGCTTCATCGACGCGCTCGGGCACAAGGTCGCGAGCCACCACAGCCACCTGATGCTGGGGGTGCTGCGGCACATGCAGCGGGGCAACCGCTACTTCAACTCGGTGCTGGACATCGGCCCGCACGGCGGGCGCCATTTCTACTACAAGCGTCACCTGGTCCCGTTCGGCGAGTATTTCCCGGTGCCGGATTTCGTGCGCCAGTGGCTGCGCATCCTGCACCTGCCCTACACCAGCCTGAGCCCCGGCCGTCCCGACCAGCCGCCGCTGCCGGTCGATGGGGTACCGGCGGGCGTCTCGATCTGCTACGAGGACGCGTTCGGCTCGCTGATCGTGCGGGACGTGCCACCGGCACGGATCCTGGTGAACGTCAGCAACGACGCCTGGTTCGGACACTCGATCGCGCTGGCGCAGCACCTCGAGATGACGCGCATGCGGGCGCTGGAGGCCGGGCGGCCGCTGCTGCGCACCACCAACACCGGGATCACCGCGCTGATCGGCTACCGCGGGCGGATCCGGGCGAGCCTGCCCAAATTCCACGCCGCCGTTCTCACCGGGCGGGTGCAGCCGCGGCGGGGCGCGACGCCCTACGCCATCGGGGCGAACAAGTGGCTCGTGGCACTGGCCGGTGCCGGCCTGTTCCTGGCGCTGCTGCTCGCGCCGCGCCTCAGTAGGCGAGATCCACGCTGAGCCCGGCGTAGCCTTCGCCGGCCAGGCCGGCGTACTTCTGGTAGCCGCCCTCCAGCTCGACGTGCCAGCGCCGCACCACCGGCCAGCGGACGAAGACGCCGCCCTGCCAGGCCCGGTAGCCCGGGCCGCCCTGGCGGACCACGGACGGCCCGACGCTCAGCCCGCCCGGGAGCCGCCGCGCCGCGCGAAGACGCCCCCAGTAGTTGCCGGGCCCGAGCGCGTCGTTGGCGATCACCCGCAGCGACCAGCGGCCCGCGAGGCGCTGGCGCCACTGTCCCTGTACCAGCAGCAGGGCGCGCCCCCCGCGCGCGTCGTTGGCGGGGTCGTCGGGCCGCAGCCGGGTGTCCTGGTAGCCGGGTGCCAGCGACAGGGAGCGTGCGCCGGCGGCGTCCGACCACGCGTAGCCGACGCCCAGCGAAGCACCCGGCGCCCGCGCGTGAATGGTGGTGTCGCCGCGGCGGTAGCGGTAGGTCGTGTAGCTGAGCCAGGGGCGCAGGAACCAGCCCCGGCCGAGGCGGTCGCCGCGGAGCGCGTGGATCCACCCGGCGTAGCTGGAGTTGCCCCCCGCGGACCACTGGCTGCCGGCGAGCAGCAGCGAGCGCGGCGCCGCCGCGGCGGGCCGCGTGGTGGCGGCCGTAGCCGCGAGCAGCAGCGCCGCGACAATGCTCCCGACCCGAACAGTCGGCCTCGTGGTCATGGCGTCTCCCGGCAATCTCCGGCCATGCGTGCCGGCTCAGGTGGTCTCGGGACTCAGACGCGTCGGTGCCAGCCGGGCCGGTTCCGGGGCCTCCCGGCTGCCGGCCGGTGTCGCGAAGCCCAGGCGAAGCACGCGCAGCCCGTGGCGCACCAGGTCGCGGTACTCGGGCACTTCCGCGACCCGCCCGACCAGCAGCTCGCGGCGGGCGGCGGTGTCGCGCCACAGGCGGATCGGCCGGTCCTGCGGCAGCTCCCGGAAGCTGATCACCACGAGGTCCTGGCGGTCGCCGGCATCGCTGACCAGCCCCAGCACGTCGGCCCACGGGTCCGCCTCGGCCAGCAGCGGCACCCAGCGGTGTCCGGGGTCGGCTACCCGCACGGGCCGGCGGCCCCGCAGCAGGTCGCCGAGCCATTCCATGGGCGGACGCATGCGCTCCGAGATCGCGTTGATGCGCCACTGCAGGTCGGAGCTGTACAGGAACCGGGCCAGCGCGTCGGGGAGCTGCCCGGGAATGCGGTCCGCGATCCAGAAGGTTTCCAGACCGATCCGGTCGGAATCGGATGAACCGCCGTGGGCGACGCGCGCCACGAAGGGGATGCGGATCCCGGGCAGGTAGACCTCGCCGGCGACGCGCTCGCCGGGCGCGAGCGCCGGCGGCCGCGCCATGCGCAGGCACATGCCCCGCGCCGAAATGTCGTGGGCGACGCCGGTGGCCGGCTGCTGGTTGATCATCAGGGCCGCCGGCAGCGGGACCGGGAAGCGGTAGTCACGGCGGTTGCGCGCGCGCCGCAGGGTGTGGCTCACGGCGCGCACGCCGATCGCCAGCACCAGGGCGGCCCACAACAGGTTGGCGATGAACGCCGTCAGCGGCAGCTGGCGGTGGCTGGGCCACAGCCACACGCCGACCCCGCTCGCGACCAGAACGAAGCCCAGCTCCAGCAGCTGGGGCAGCAGCAGCGCGGCTTCGGAGCCACGGCCGGCGAGCCCCTTGTCGGTGACCCGAAAGGGGATACGCGAGCGCAGCAGCGCCAGGGTGGAGAAGGCGAAGGTGAAGCTGCGCAGCAGGTTGTACTCCTCCACGTAGAGGGAATTGCCGTAGCCGCGTGCGAGCTCCTCGAAGACCCAGAACTGCAGGAAATAGTAGGGGACGAAATGCACCGCGAAGGCAACGTCCAGGGTGCTGATCGGCATGATGCCGGTGATCAGCACCACCCCCGGCAGGGCGTACAGGAACAGCCGCGGCCAGGCGTCGAAGTAGGTCAGCACCGAGGCGAGATTGCAGACGCGCTGGGCCAGCGTATGCCCGCGGCGGAACAGCAGCCCTTCGCGGCGCCAGACCTGCATCGCGCCCTGGCCCCAGCGCAGGCGCTGGCCCACGTAGCTGCGCAGGCTGGGCGCCGCGAGACCGAACGCCAGCGCCTCGTCGTGGTAGACCGAGCTCCAGCCCGCGCGCTGCAGGCGGATCGTGGTGTGCAGATCCTCGGTCACGGTGCCGGTGGCGATGCCGCCAATGTGCTCCAGGGCCGCCCGGCGCATCACCGCCGAGGTGCCCACGAACATGGTGGCGTTCCAGTAGTCCTTGCCGCGCTGGATGACCCGGAAGAACAGCGACTGCTCGCCCCAGCGCAGCGAGTGCCCGCCCCGGACCTGGTAGGCGTCCAGGTTGTAGAAGGTCTGCGGACACTGCACGAAGGCGACGTCCGGGTCCCGGAAATAACCCAGCGTGCGGCGCAGGAAGCTCCGGTCCGGCACGTGATCGGCGTCGAAGATCGCGATGAATTCCCCGTGGGTCCGGGCCAGCGCGTGGTTCAGGTTGCCGGCCTTGGCGTCGGTGTTGTGCACCCGGGAAATGTAGCGGCAGCCCAGCGCGTGCGCCAGCAGCCGCATGTCCCGGCGGTTGCCGTCGTCCAGCAGCCAGGTCTGGTGCGGATAGTCCATCGCGATCGCGCCCACCAGGGTGTGCCGCACCATCGCCAACGGCTCGTTGCGGGTGGTGATGAACACGTCCACGGATCGGTGGTTGGGCGGGGGCGGACTGTGCCGTGACGACAGCCGCCAGACCATGAACAGGTGCATCAGGATGCTCAGCGCGAACCAGGCCTCGGCGGCGAACACCGCCAGCGACAGGGCGAGGGCGCCCGGATTGAAGGTGCCGGTGCGCCACACCAGGTACCATCCCGTTACCCCGAGAAACACCAGCACCAGCAGCTGGCGTGCTCGCCCCAGGTGCTCGACCTGGCCGCGCTCCGGCGGCTGCACCTGAATCCGGTCCGGCCCGCACCCGCGGCGGCTCGTGACGCTGGCGTCCCTGCTCGCGATGGTATCGTGCTCCCGTGTTGTCGGTTGGCTGTCGCGCCGCCGCGGCGCGCCGCTGATGCTAGCACCCTGCCGCAGGCCTGCCGGAAAGGCAATGCAAGATCCCTGCCAACTCCGTCATCTTCGGCAACTCCATGATCCGGCGCGAAATGCCGTGCAAAGCGGTGGGACGCCGGCCGGTCCATAGCGTCCGCAGATCCCGACGCCGGGAACACCGCCGCGCGCCCGGATACCGCAACCGCCTCCGCTGCGGCCCGCCCGCGGGGGTTCGCCCGACCGGGCGCAGTGTCCGCGCTTTCGCACAGGCCGATACCCACCGTGCACCCGGCGGCGGGAAACCCCTCGGAGCAACAGCGTCCCGGGCAACGAGCCGATGGGTGGACCCGCTCGTTTCGGGAGGCTAATGACCGCGGGCCGGCAGGCGGTTGAAGGCCTTGCCGTGGCACCGGGGGCAGGGCGGCAGGTGGCCGGTGCGTCGCAGCGTGACCGTCTGTCCGCAGCTCCGGCAGGCGAAGGTTCCGGGCGCGGCGACCTCGCCGGTGTAGTAGCTCACCGGTCCCAGACCGCGCTCGAAGTTCGCCAGCTCGACGCGGGTCATGTCGGTGGCGGACTGCCAGTAGTCCCGGAACCACTGTTCCAGGTACTCCAGGTCGAACTGCAGCCAGTCCCGCAGCCCGCGTCCGCCCGCGGCGAGAAACTCCCCGGCATCCTGCAGGTCGCGGCGCAGGTACTCGCCGACGCGGTCCGCTTCCTCGCGGCTCAGCTCGCCCAGCTCGACCGCGCGTTCCTTGGCCCGCTCCAGCGCGAGGTGGAGCTGCGGCGAGCTTCCGAGATCCTCCAGCGCATCGCGCACCCTCTCCAGCATGCGGTCGTAGGCGTGCGGCTCGCGCTCTCCGGGCTGCCGGTCGCGATCGTCTTCGGGCGGTCTGTCGGCCATCGGAATGCTCCTGGATGTGTCGGGTCCAGTGTACTACCGGCCACCCCGTCAGGTCCCGGCGTGTGCCCCGGCGGGCCCCCGGTTCCGGCATTACCTCTGACCTGCCGGCGGCGTGGCCCGGTCAGCGTTGAGGCCGGCAGCAGCCGGGGAGTATCCTTACCGGCTTCGTCCACTCCACAGCACACCCGCGCCATGCAGCGACAACAATACCAGCCACACGAGGTGGAGGCCGAGGCCCGCGAGTACTGGGAGACCCATCGCAGCTTCCGCGCGGTCGAGGATGCCGGCCGCGAAAAGTTCTACTGCCTGTCGATGTTTCCCTATCCCAGCGGCAGGCTGCATGTGGGCCACGTGCGCAACTACACCATCGGCGACGTGATCTCGCGCTACCAGCGCATGCAGGGGCGCAACGTGCTGCAGCCCATGGGCTGGGACGCGTTCGGCCTGCCGGCGGAGAACGCCGCGATCGCCAACAACGTGCCGCCGGCACAGTGGACCCGCTCCAACATCGCCTACATGCGCGACCAGCTCCGGCGCCTGGGTTTCGGCTACGACTGGGAGCGCGAGCTGGCCACCTGCGATCCCTCCTACTACCGCTGGGAGCAGTGGCTGTTCACCCGGCTGCTGCGCAAGGATCTGGTCTACAAGCGCGCGGCGCCGGTGAACTGGTGTCCCACCGACCGCACCGTGCTGGCGAACGAGCAGGTGATCGAGGGGCGCTGCTGGCGCTGCGATACCGTGGTCGAACGGCGCGAGATCCCGCAGTGGTTCATGCGCATCACGCGTTACGCCGATGAGCTGCTGGACGAGCTCGAGCGCCTGCCGGGCTGGCCCGAGGCGGTGCGCACCATGCAGCGCAACTGGATCGGCCGGTCCGAGGGTGTGGAGCTGCGGTTCCCGGTGATCGGCGAGGACACCTCGCTGAGCGTCTACACCACGCGCCCCGACACCCTCATGGGGGTGACCTACGTGGCGCTGGCGGCGGAGCACCCGGTGGCGGTACGCCACGCCGCGGACCGCCCCGAGGTCGCGGCCTTTCTCGAGGAGTGCCGCCATGCGCAGGTCTCCGAGGCGGCCATGGAGACCATGGAGAAGAAGGGCGTGCCGCTGGACCTCCGCGCGCGCCACCCGATCACCGGGCAGGAGCTGCCCGTGTGGGTGGCCAACTTCGTGCTGATGGAGTACGGCACCGGCGCGGTGATGTCGGTGCCCGCCCACGACCAGCGTGACTGGGAGTTCGCGCGCCGCTACGGCCTGCCGATGCGCCAGGTGATCGCCCCGGCGGGCGGCGGCGAGGTCGACCTGGAAGCCGGCGCGTACCCGGACAAGGGGGTGCTGGTGAACTCGGGGCGCTTCGACGGCCTGGAGTTTTCCGGCGCGTTCGACGCGATTGCCGCGCAGCTGGAATCGGAGGGCCTGGGGCGGCGCCGGGTCAACTACCGCCTGCGCGACTGGGGCGTGTCCCGCCAGCGTTACTGGGGCGCGCCGATCCCGGTGATCAACTGCGCGCGCTGCGGCGCGGTGCCGGTGCCCGACGAAGATCTGCCGGTGGTGCTTCCGGAGGACGTCGAGCTCGATGGCGGCTCGCCGCTCAAGCGCATGCCCGGCTTCTATCGCACCCGCTGCCCGGAGTGCGGCGGCGAGGCGGAACGCGAGACCGACACCTTCGACACCTTCATGGAGTCGTCGTGGTACTTCGCCCGCTACGCCAGCCCGGACAACGACGCCGCGATGCTGGACGAGCGCGCGGATTACTGGCTGCCGGTGGACCAGTACGTCGGCGGGGTGGAGCACGCGATCCTGCACCTGCTGTACGCGCGCTTCTTCCAGAAGCTGCTGCGCGACGAGGGCCTGAGCCGCGCCGGCGAGCCCTTCCGCAACCTGCTCACCCAGGGCATGGTGCTCAAGGACGGTGCCAAGATGTCCAAGTCCAGGGGCAACACCGTCGATCCCGAGGACCTGATTCAGCGCTACGGTGCCGACACCGTGCGGCTGTTCATCATGTTCGCGGCGCCGCCGGAGCAGACCCTCGAGTGGTCGGATTCGGCGGTGGAGGGCGCTCACCGCTTCCTCCGGCGGCTGTGGAACCTGGTGCAGGCGCACGCGGCCTCGGGACCGGCGCCGGCGATCCCGGCCGGGCGGCCGAGCCGGGAGCAGCAGGCGCTGCGCCGCCAGCTGCACGAGACCCTGCGCAAGGTGGGGGACGACATGGGTCGGCGCCACACCTTCAATACCGCGATCGCGGCGGTGATGGAGCTGGTCAATGCGCTGGGGCGGGCGGGCGGCGAAGCCGCGGGGGACCGGGCGGTGATGCAGGAGGCGCTCGAGCTGACCGTGCTGATGCTCTCGCCCATCGTGCCGCACGTCTGTCACGTGCTCTGGCAGGCGCTGGGGCACGAGGACGCGGTGGTCGACCGGCCCTGGCCGGAAGTCGACCAGGCCGCGCTGCGCCGCGACCGCATCGAGCTGGTGGTGCAGGTCAACGGCAAGCTGCGCGGGCGCATCGAGGTGCCCGCGGACGCGGCGCGCGAACGGATCGAGCAGGTCGCGCTGGCGGATGCCAACGTCCGGCGGTTCGTCGCCGACAAGGCCGTACGCAAGGTGATCGTGGTGCCCGGCAAGCTCGTCAACGTGGTGGTCTGAATGGCCGGGCGCGCGGTCGCGGCGGCCCGGCTGGCGCGTGTGCTCACCGCGGCCGCGCTGGCCCTGGCGGTGGCCGGCTGTGGCTATCACCTGCGGGGCGCGCGCAAGCTGCCGCCGTCGATGCAGCGCCTGCAGCTGCAGGTGGTCGAGCCCTACGGTCCGCTGGCGGTGAACCTGCGCCGGGCGCTGTCCGACGCCGGCGCCACGCTGGTCGGGCAGAGCTCCGGCGGGCGGGGCAAGACGGCGGTGCTGGAGATCCTCGAGAACCGCGTGAGGCGCCGGGTGGTGGCGGTGGACTCGGCCGGCAAGGCGATCGAGTACGAGCTGAGCCTGAAGGTGGCCTTCCGCGTACGTGCCAACGGCAGGACGCTGCTGTCGCGGCAGGATCTCGAACTCACCCGCGACTATCCCTACAACCCCAGCCAGGCGCTGGGTAACGAGGCCCAGCAGAACACCACCCTGGACGCCATGCGGCGGGAGATGGTGGACCTGATCATGCTGCGCCTGAACGCCGCCGCGGGCGGCGGGCCTTCCGGCGGGTCCGGCGGCGCGGCCGGAGGGAGCAAGTGAAGCTGCGCCCGGGAGAGCTGGGGAGCCAGCTCGCGTCGGGGCTGGCACCGCTGTATGCCCTGAGCAGCGACGAGCCGCTGCTGCTGCAGGAGGCCGCCGACGCGGTCCGCGCGGCGGCGCGGGAGCAGGGCTACGCCGAGCGTGAGGTGCTGTTCGTCGAGTCGGGCTTCGACTGGTCGAGCCTGGCCGAGCAGGCCCGCAGCATGTCGCTGTTCGCCGACCGCCGGCTGATCGAGCTGCGCATGGCGTCCGCGCGGCCCGGGGACGCCGGCTCCCGCGCCCTGGGCGCGTACGCGGACGCCCCGCCGGAGGACACGCTGCTGCTGGTGCTGCTGCCGCGGCTGGATGGGCAGGCACGCGCCGCGAAGTGGTACAAGCGCCTGGAGCGCGCCGGGGCGGTGCTCGAGCTGTGGCCGCCGGCGCCGCGCGAGCTGCCCCGCTGGATCGCCGCGCGCTGCCGGCGGCGGGGGCTCGAGATCCGTCCCGAGGCGGCCGAGCTGCTGGCGCAGCGCACCGAGGGGAACCTGCTGGCCGCCGCCCAGGAGATCGACAAGCTGCCCCTGCTCGCGGGCGGGGCGCCGGTGGACGCCGAGCTGGTGCTGGGGGCCGTCGGCGACAGCGCCCGGTACGACCTGTTCGGCATGGTCGACGCCGCCCTGGAGGGCGACGGGGCGCGGGCCCTGCGCATGCTGGAAGGCCTGCGCGGGGAAGGCACCGAGCCGCCGCTGGTGCTGTGGGCGCTGGCGCGCGAGCTGCGCACCCTGGAGCAGGCGGCCTGGCGCATTGGACAGGGCGCGGGCGCGGACCGGGCGCTGGGCGAGCTGCGGGTGTGGAAGCGCCGCCTCCCGGTCCTGCGCAGGGCGCTGGCGCGGCACGACGCCCAGGGCTGGCGCGAGCTGCTCGAGGCGGCGGCCGGCCTCGACGCGGTGATCAAGGGTGCGCGCGAGGGTAACGCCTGGAACGGGATGGTACAATTGGTCGCATGTATCGCGGGCTTGTTCCCCCCGGCGCGGATGCGATCGGGGTGTTGACGGGCCACCCGGGCGGGACGGCAGGAAGGCGGCGGTGTACGGCATGAGCGCGAACCCCGAGCGCGACAACGCGGTGGCGGACGTCGCGGCCTACATGGCCGAGGTCGGCCGGCGCGCGCGCGCCGCGTCGCGGCTCATGGCGGCGGCGGAAACCGGCCCGCGCAACGCGGCGCTGGAGGCGACCGCGGCAGCGCTCGAGACCGCGCGCGAGACCCTCGGGCAGGCCAACCGCGCGGACCTCGAGGACGCCCGACGCGCGGGGCTCGACGCGGCCCTGGTCGATCGCCTCGAGCTGACGCCTGGGCGCACCGCGGGCATGGCGGAGGGGTTGCGCCAGATTGCCGCGCTGCCCGACCCCGTGGGCGAGATCAGCGAGCTGCGCCGGCGTCCCTCCGGGATCGAGGTCGGGCGCATGCGCGTGCCGCTGGGGGTGATCGGCATCATCTACGAGTCGCGGCCCAACGTCACCGCGGACGCCGGCGGGCTGTGCCTCAAGGCCGGCAACGCCGTGATCCTGCGCGGCGGCTCGGAGGCCGCCCGGTCCAACCGTGCGATCGCCGCCTGCATCCGCGAGGGGCTGCGCTCGGCGGGCCTGCCCGAGGATGCGGTGCAGGTGGTCGCGACCACCGACCGCGCGGCGGTGGGTCACCTGATCCGGATGCCGGAGTACGTGGACGTGATCGTCCCGCGCGGCGGCAAGGGCCTGATCGAACGCATCGGCCGCGAGGCCCGGGTGCCCGTGATCAAGCACCTGGACGGGGTGTGCCACGTCTACGTCGACGCTGCCGCCGACGCCGACAAGGCCGAGGCCATCGTGGTCAACGCCAAGACCCAGCGTTACGGCACCTGCAACACCTGCGAGACCCTGCTGATCGCCGAGCCGCTGGCGGCCGAGCTGTTGCCGCGCCTGGCGCGGACACTGCTGGCGGCGGGCGTGGAGCTGCGCGGCTGCGGGCGCACCCGCGAGCTGGTGCCGGAGGCGCGGCCGGCCACCGAGGAGGACTGGGGCACCGAATACCTCGGGCCGATCCTGTCCGTGCGGGTGGTCGCGGGCCTCGACGCGGCCATCGAGCACATCGCCCGCTACGGCTCGGCGCATACCGACGCCATCGTCACCCAGGACTACAGCGCCGCGCGGCGCTTCCTGCGCGAGGTCGACTCCGCCTCGGTGATGGTCAACGCGTCCACGCGCTTCGCCGACGGCTTCGAATACGGCCTCGGCGCCGAGATCGGGATCAGCACCGACAAGCTGCACGCGCGCGGCCCGGTCGGGCTCGAAGGGCTGACCAGCCGCAAGTGGGTGGTGTTCGGGGATGGCCAGGTCCGCGCCTGAGATCGGCTGCCGATGAGCGCTGACGCCCGACCCACAGGCGTATTCGGCGGCACGTTCGATCCCATCCACTTCGGTCACCTGCGCCCGGCCCTGGAGCTGCGGGAATCGCTCGGCCTGGACGAGGTCCTGTTCATCCCCAGCGCCGTTCCGCCGCACCGCGACACGCCCAACCTCGATGCCGGCACGCGCCTCGAGCTGCTGCGCCTGGCGGTTTCGGGCCAGGCCGGCTTCCGGGTCGACGACCGCGAGCTGCGCCGGCGCGGGCGTTCCTACACGGTCGACACGCTGCGCTCGCTGCGCGACGAGCTGGGCGCGGCCAGACCGCTGTGCCTGCTGCTGGGCCTGGATGCCTTCCTCGGGCTGCCCCGGTGGGACCGGTGGCGGCAGCTGCTGGACCTGGCGCACGTGGTGGTCGCGCACCGGCCCGGCTGGAACGCTCCCTCGGTGGGCGAGCTGGGCGCGCTGATGCGCGAGCGCAGCGTGCACGACCGGCGCACCCTGGCCGAACGCCCCGCCGGGTGGATCTACTTCCAGGGCGTTACCTCCCTGGACATTTCCGCCACCCGCATCCGCAGTCTCCTGGCCGCCGGCCGGAGCGTACGTTACCTGCTTCCGGACCTCGTCTGGGAACGCATCCAACGCGACGGACTTTATGCCACCCATGCAACCTGACACCCTCAAGGATCTCGTCGTCGACGCGCTCGAAGAGCGCAAGGCCGTCAATATCCGCGTGCTGGACGTCAGTCACCTGACCACGGTGACCGACTGGATGGTGATTGCCAGCGGAACCTCCAAGCGGCACGTGCGCTCGCTGGCCGACAACGTGCTGGAGCGCACCCGGGAGCGGGGCGTGCGCCCGCTCGGGGTCGAGGGCGAGGCCCAGGCGGAGTGGATCCTGGTCGATCTCGCGGACGTGGTGGTGCACGTGATGCGCCCCGAGGTACGCGAGTTCTACAACCTCGAGAACCTCTGGCAGGCGCCGGCGGAGGTGGCCGCGCGCGCCGGGGGCGAAGGCCGCTCCGGGGAAGCATGAGGCTGCACCTGGTCGCCGTGGGCCGGCGCCTGCCGGCGTGGGTGCGGTCCGGCTACCGCGAGTACGCCCGGCGCCTGCCGCCCGAGTGCCCGCTCGATCTGCACGAGATCGCGCCGGGTGCGCGCGGACGCGGCGCGGATACCGCCCGCGCCGTGCGGACCGAAGGCGAACGGATGCTGCGGGCACTTCCGGCCGGCGCCCGGGTGCTGGCGCTGGACGAGCGCGGTACCGCCTGGGACACCCGGGAACTGGCGCGGGAGCTGTCCGGCTGGATGCGCGACGGCGACGACCTGGCCCTGCTGGTCGGCGGACCCGACGGGCTCGCGCAGAGATGCCTGGATCGCGCGCGGCAGCGCTGGTCGCTGTCGCCGCTGACCCTGCCGCACGGCCTGGTCCGGATCCTGGTCGCGGAGCAGCTCTACCGCGCCTGGTCGATCCTGGCGGGCCACCCCTACCATCGCGACTGAGCGCAGGCCGATGTCCCGGGACCGTTCCGTACTCGTGCTCGCCTCCCGCTCGCCGCGCCGCGCCGCGCTGCTGCGCCAGGTCGGGCTCGCCTTCGACGTCATCGTCGCCGACGTCGACGAGACGCCCGCGCCCGGCGAGGCAGCGGAGGCGTGCGTCCGGCGCCTCGCGCTGGCCAAGGCCCGCGCCGTGCTGCAGCGGGCGCCGGGGCGCGTGGTGCTGGGGGCGGACACGGTGGTGGTGCTCGGGGAGCGGATGCTGGGCAAGCCGGCCGGGCGGGAGGATGCGCTGGCGATGCTGGCGTCCCTGTCCGGGCGCGAGCACCGGGTCTGCAGCGGTGTCGCCGTCCTCGGCGCCGGGCGGGAGCTGGCCGCGGTCAGCGTGACGCGGGTACGCATGCGCCCCCTCACCCGCGCGGAATCGGTGGCATACTGGAACACCGGCGAGCCGCGCGACAAGGCCGGCGCCTACGCCATCCAGGGCCGCGGGGCGGCCTTCGTCGAGGCTCTCGAGGGCAGCTACAGCGGGGTCGTGGGGTTGCCGCTGTGCGAGACCGTTTCCCTCCTGCGGAACATCGGGCTCGACGTGACCGCGGTCTGGTCCGCGGATGGTTAGGGCGCGGATAATTCCGGGGACAGTATGCGGAACTCTGTCCGCCATTTACTGGTTTCTGCGTTCGCCGGTGAGGAGTTCCGTATACTGAGAATTTCCCTACCGCTCCATCCAGGCTGCATCGACGTCCGCTGAATGTTGGGTCACACTAACCCGGTCAGGGGTAATGCCGCATCTCAGCGCTCCTGTCGGTCTGTCTGGCAAGGTGCGAGCAGCGCAGTGCGGTCGGGCGCTACGCGACCGACGAGCAACGCCGTCCAGACGCGGCGAGGCGAGCGCCTTGCGGGAGAGCGCGTGAGCGGCAACGACGGCGTTGCGCTCGCTCGTCGGGGCAAAGCTACGCCTTCGCTCCCGCGCCTTGTCCTCACCAGCCACGCGCTCTCTAGAGACGTGGCGTTCCCCCGGACCGGGTTAGCATAAACGGCCAGGGAAGGCAGAGTGCTGAAGCGCTTTCATGAGTGAAGAGATCCTGATCAACGTGACCCCCCAGGAGACCCGCGTCGCCCTGGTGGAGAACGGCGTGCTGCAGGAAGTGTTCATCGAGCGCTCCAGCCGGCACGGCATCGTCGGCAACATCTACAAGGGACGCGTCCTGCGGGTGCTGCCGGGGATGCAGGCGGCTTTCGTGGAGGTGGGGCTCGAACGCAGCGCGTTCCTGCATGCCTCGGACATCGCCACCAGCGCCTGCAACGCGGCCGGGGCCGTGGTCGCCGACGCGGTCGGCGGCGAGACATCGGGGCGGCGCAGCATCGAGCACCTGCTGCACGAGGGCCAGGAGGTACTGGTGCAGGTGATCAAGGATCCCCTGGGCAGCAAGGGGGCGAGGCTCAGCACCCAGATCAGCATCCCCTCCCGTTACCTCGTGTTCATGCCGGGTCTGAGCGGCGTCGGCGTGTCCGCCAAGATCGAGGACGAGGAGGAGCGCCACCGGCTGCGCGAGCTGCTGCGCGAGATGGTCGGCGAGTCCCCGGGCGGCGGCTATATCGTGCGCACGGCGGGCGAGAGGGCCACCGGCGATGCCCTGCGCAACGACGCCTCGGTCCTGGACAAGGTGTGGCAGGCGGTGCAGGCCAAGGCAGCCCGCGCCGAGCCCGGCGGCCTGGTTCACGGCGATCTGCCGCTGGTGCTGCGGATCCTGCGGGACCTGCTCGGCTCGGAGGTCGAACGGCTGCGCATCGATTCGCGCGAGGTGTACCGGGAGGTGGCACGCTTCGTGCAAACTTTCCTCCCGGAGAGCGCGACGCGCATCGAGCACTATCCCGGCGAGCGCCCGATCTTCGACCTGTTCGGCGTCGAGGACGAGATCCAGCGCGCCCTGGACCGCAAGGTGCCGCTGAAGTCCGGCGGCTACCTGATCATCGACCAGACCGAGTCGATGACCACGATCGACATCAACACGGGCGCTTTCGTCGGGCATCGCAACCTCGAGGAGACCATCTTCAAGACCAATCTCGAGGCTGCGCACGCGCTCGCCCGCCAGCTCCGGCTGCGCAATCTCGGCGGCATCATCATCATCGACTTCATCGACATGCAGGACACCGAGCACCGCCGGCAGGTGGTGAGGACGCTGGAGGCCGCGCTGGAGAAGGACTACGCCAAGACCAAGGTGTGCGAGGTTTCGCCCCTGGGGCTGGTCGAGATGACCCGCAAGCGCACCCGCGAGAGCCTGGAGCGGATCCTGTGCGAGCCGTGCCCCGCCTGCGACGGGCGCGGCTTCGTCAAGACCGCGGAGACGGTCTGCCACGAGATCTTCCGCGAGCTGCTGCGGGAGGCGCACCAGTTCGAGGCGAGCGAGCTGCGGGTGCTGGCGGCGCAGGAGGTCATCGACCGGTTTCTCGACGAGGAGGCGCAGAACCTCGCCGAGCTCGAGGAGTGCGTGGGCAAGCCCATCCGGCTGCAGGTCGAGGCGATGTATGATAGGGAACAGTTCGACGTGGTCCTGATGTAGCGTCGGCGGCAGCGCTCCTGCCCCATCGCAACCGGTTGCCCCCCGATGCATTCCGCGCTTCGCCACATCTACACCGTGGTCCTTTACTGTCTCGCTGCCGTGGCCCTGACGGCCGCCGTGGCGCTGAGCGCGTTCCGCGTGTTCATGCCGATGGTGCCGGGATACCGCGCGCAGCTCGAGCAGTGGGTCAGCCAGGCCGCGAAGCGCCCGGTGCACATCGGCTCGATCAGCGCCGGCTGGCAGGGACTCGGCCCCGAGCTGGACCTCAGGAACGTCGCCGTGAGCGACGTGGGCACCCGCAAGCAGCCGGTACGGTTCAAGCACGTCCGGGTCGGCTTCAGCGTCTGGCGGATGCTGCGCACGCTGTCGCTTACACCCAGCCGGATCGCCGTGGCGGGCGCGCGCCTGGACGTCACTCACACCGCCGCCGGGCACTGGCGGGTGGAGGGCTTCGCCACGGGCGGTCACGGCGGCAGCCTGCTCCAGTCCTGGCGGGCCGCGGTGCCGGTGCTGCAGAGCTACGGCTCGCTGCGCGTGGTCGACAGCAGCGTCACGCTGCACCTCGAGGGCCAGACGCACAAGCTGGAAAAGCTCACCGGGGTGCACGCGGAGATCTCCTCCACCGGAAAGCACCAGCATTTCTCGGGGGGCGCACGGCTGCCCGGGGACATCGGGGATCGCATCCATGTCGAGGTGGACGCGGACGGCAACGTGCGCGAGCCGTCGCAGTGGGACGTTCAGGCGTCGATCTCGGGCACCGGCCTGCGGCCGGGACACTACGTGGCGCGGATGGTGCCGGACACGCTGGATCTGGCGCACCTGGTGCTGGATGTGGACGCGCACGGGGAGTGGCGCCGGGGCAAGCTGCGCCAGGTACGCGCCGACGTCTCCGCGAACCGCATCGTCCTGCCGCCGACCGGATCGTACGGGGTGGCGCGGGTACGCAAGCTGGCGGGGCGCTTCCTCTGGACCCGCCTGCCCGACGGCTGGCGGCTCCAGGGACGGCACGTGATCCTGGAGACCGGGCAGGGCCGCTGGCCGTCGACCGGATTCACCCTCAGCCGGACGGATTCCGGCGGGAGCGGCGCTGCCTGGGAGGCGCACGCCGGCTTCGCCCGGCTGCAGGACGTGGCGCGGATCGGCGTCGCGGTGCCGCAGCTCGGCTCGCGCCTGCGGCACTACGTGATGGCGCTGCACCCGCGCGGCGACCTGAGCGACGCGAGCTTCCGCTTCGCCCGCGGCGGCAAGGCCCTGTCCGGCCTGCAGCTGCAGGCGCAGCTAAAGGGCCTGGGCTGGCAGCCGTACCGGCGCCTGCCCGGCATGAGCGGACTGGCCGGCGCGCTGGACGTCCGGGGCAACCAGGGCAGTCTGCACATCCGGTCGACGAAGGCCGCCTACCGTCAGCCGGCGCTGTTCCCCGAGCCCCTGCGCTTCAATTCCGCCGACGCGAAGGTCGCGTGGCACCTCGGGGACCACGGCGCGTGGCACGTGCACCTGGCACGCCTGGACCTGGCCAACCCGGACACGGCCGTGGACGCCACCGGCACGATGACGGTGCCACCGGGACAGAGGCCGGACGTCGACCTGAAGGCGCGGATCCGTCGGGGAGACGCCACCGCCGTCGCCCGCTACCTTCCCCGGGGGCACGTGCCGGAGAAGACCATCCGGTGGCTGGACAAGGCGATCAAGCAGGGGCACGTCACCGGCGGCACGGTCACCCTCAAGGGGCCCCTGAAACGGTTCCCGTTCGGCGCGGGCGGCGGCGAGTTCCGGGTTGCCGCCGACGTGCAGGGCGGGGCGATCGATTATGCGCACCAGTGGCCGCCGGCGACGGCGATCGACGGCAAGGTGGTGTTCGCCGGCAACCGCATGCACATGGACGTGAGCCATGCGACGGTCAGCGGCTTGCAGATCGACAACGCCACCGTCAACATCCCGGACATCCGGCACGCGCACCTGCAGATCCAGGCCCACGCGACCGGCGACAACGGGTCCGTGGTCTCCCTGCTGCAGCACACCCCGCTTGAGAAGTCCAACCCCGAGCTGATCGACGGTCTCAGCGGCAGCGGCCCGGCCGACATTCACCTGGGGCTGAAGCTTCCGATCCGGCATCCGCAGCAGGTCGCGATCGACGGGACCCTCGCCTGGCAGGGTGCCAGCCTCGGGATCTCGGGGACGCCGCTCCGGCTGACGGACGTCAACGGCAAGCTCAGCTTCACCCGCACGCGTTTCGCGGCGAAGGACATCACGGCGCGGTTCCAGGGACGCCCCCTGCACCTGCACGTGACGCCCGCGGCCGGCAAGCGCGCACGCACGGTGGTGACCGCCAGTGGCAGCATCGACGCGCAGGGCATCGAGGGGCTTTCCCCGGCCATCCCCCGGGGGCTGGTCCACGGCGCGACCGACTGGAAGATCCGGGTCGGCATCCCGCCGGCGGGCGCGCCGGCCGGTGAGCGCCCGGTCACCACGTTGCGCTCGGACCTGCGCGGCCTGGCCATCGAGCTGCCCGAGCCGCTGGGCAAGAAGGGCGATACCCGGCGGCCGCTGGCGGTGCGTGTCGCCTCCGGTCACAAGTCGGCACGCCAGGTGTCGCTGGACTATGGCGGCACCCTGACCGCGGCCCTCCGGTTCGACCACGGCGCGCAGGGATGGCGGTTCGAGCGTGGCGGGATGCACTTCGGAGCGGGCCGGGCCACCCTGCCGCCGGTGCCGGGGCTGCGGCTCAGCGGGCACATCGACCGTCTCTCGATCCCGGCGCTGCGCAAGCTCCGGCAAGGCCTCGGGGGGGGCGGCGGGCCGCCCCGGCCGCCGGCATGGCTGAGCACCGTGGAGCTGTCGGTGGGCAACGTCGCGGGTGCCGGGATGCCGCTCGAGAACATCATGTTCCGTTACCGGCGCCGGGCGAAGACCTGGCGGGTCGGGCTGGTGTCCGGGCCGCTCGCGGGCTCGGTGACGATCCCCCGCGACGGCGGCGGTCCCTGGGTGGCGGACCTGCAGCACATCCGGATCCCCACCGGCGGTGGCGCGGGCGCGAGTCAGTGGCTGAAACAGCTGTCGCCGCAGGCCGTGCCGGCGATGAACGTCCGCTGTCGGGAGGTCAGGATCGGGAGCCAGAGCTACGGCTCGATGGAGGCCCGCGTGCGGCCTTCCGGGTCCGGCGTGAGCGTGAGCTCGCTCACGCTGAAAAAGCCGCACCTGAAGATCAGCGCCTCGGGCACGTGGACCGAACACGGCGCTCAGCAAGTGACGCACGTCGACGCCCGGGTGCAGAGCGGCGATCCCCAGGCCGCCCTGAAGAACCTGGGCTTCGCGCCGCCGCTGACGGCGAAAAGCGCAAAGCTGCAGACGAACCTCGACTGGCCGGGCTCGCCGATGGACTTCTCCATGCAGCGCATCGCCGGGACTCTGACCCTGGACGTGCGCAACGGCTCGCTGCTCAAGGTGAACCCCGGGCCCGGGCGTGTGTTCGGGCTGTTCAGCCTGTACGCGCTGCCAAGGCGCCTGAGCCTGGACTTCGGCGACGTGTTCGGCAAGGGACTGGGCTTCGACCGGATCAACGGGGATTTCGTGGTCCGGGGCGGCAACGCCTATACTTCCGACCTGGTGCTGGACGGGCCCGCCGTGAAGGTGGCCATGGACGGGCGGATCGGGCTTGCCAGCCATGATTTCGATCAGAAGATCGTGGTCACGCCGAGCCTGTCGTCGAGCGTCGCGATCGCCGGCGGCATCGCCGGCGGGCCGTTGGTCGGCGCGGCGATATTCCTGGTGCAGCAGCTGCTGCACCGGCCGATCGGGAAGGCGAGTCAGATCGTCTATCACCTGACCGGGCCGTGGGACAAGCCGCAGATCAAAAAGGCGGGCTCCGGCAACCTGCAGGTGCCGGATCACCCGGGGGACTACACCGGCGGAGGATCGCGCGGCACGCCGCAGAGGGCAGGTCACTGACATGATGATATGGCGCATGGTGTTGGCGGTGCTGCTGGCGGGCGCGATGGTGCTGCCTGTCGCGCGGGCGGGGGACCGGATCGGAACGGTCCCGCGGTCGGCCTGGTCGCAGGTGCACGGCGCCCGGGACGTGCTGGCGATCCCGGTGCTCAAGCAGGCGGTGGGGGCGTGGACGCGGCACCCGCGGGACCACATCCTGATCCAGTATTCCGGCGGCAGGCCGGAGGCCGCACGGGCCTCCGGCGTACGCGACTGGCTGATCGCCCTGGGGGTGCCGGGCTCGGCGGTCCAGGTCCTGCCGGGGCCGCGCGGCTTCTCCGGCGTGGCGGTCTCGGTGGGCTTCTAGGGGGCGGGCGAGAAACACCGGTTTTCGGCCGCCTCCGGGACAACGAAGGCGGGAGTGGCCGGGCTAGCGGCCACCGCACCGACGGGAGCTCTGATGGCACGCGCGGCAGCGATACAAATGGTGTCCGGGCCTGACGTGGAGGCCAACCTGATCGAGGCGGAACGCCTCATCCGGCGGGCGGCCGACAGCGGCGCCGAACTGGCCGTGCTGCCGGAGAACCTCGCCTGCGTGATCGCCGCCGGGCGGGCCGGCGAACATGCCAGCGGCCGGCGCACCTGGGGACACAGCATGATCATCGACCCCTGGGGCGACGTCCTCGTGAGCCTGGAGAGCGGTCCCGGCGTGGCCGTCGCCGAGCTCGACCCGGAGAGCGTGCGCGAGCGCGAGCGCTTCCCCGCGCTGAGCCATCGGCGTCTCGGCACCTCCGGCGAAGGTGTGTCATGAACCGCGCGCCGCCCACCCGCCTGCGTGGCCGGATCCGGGAGCTGGGCGTCGCCCTGGTGCTGTTGTTGCCGTGCCTGGGCGTCGTCGCGCCTGCCATGGCCGCCGCGGGCTCCGGCAGCGGCGCGGCGCCGGCGGCGAGCGGCAGTGCCCACACGGCCAGTCCCGCCGCCACCATCAAGTACCTGCACGCGTCCCTGATCGACGTGATGAAGCGCGCCAAGGAACTGGGCTACGACGGGCGCTACCGCAAGCTCAAGCCGGTGATCGAGCAGACCCACGACCTCGCGTACCTCGCCCGGCTGACGCTGGGCTCGCACTGGGACAAGCTCGACTCCGACCAGCGGTCCCGCTTCCTCACCGCCTTCCGGCAGCTGACCATCGCCACCTATGCGGCCCGCTTCGACGGCTACTCCGGGGAGAAATTCCGCTTCGACGGCAGCCGCCAGGCAGCGGGTGGCCAGAGCGTGGTGCGGAGCACGCTGGTCCAGAGCGGGGGCAGCAACGTGACCTTCGACTACGTCCTGCACCGCACCGACGGGCAGTGGAAGATCATCAACATCGTGGTCAACGGGGTCAGCGACCTGGCCATGAAGCGGGCCCAGTACACGGACCTGCTCCAGCGCAAGGGATTCCCGGCCCTGCTCAAGACGATCCACAAGCGGATTGCCGGGTACGGGGGCGCTCATTGAGTCTTGCCACCCCGGGCACGGGCAGCCTGCGTGCGTCGGCCGGAGCAGGCCGACGCGACCCGCGCCGGGGCCCTGCGGTGGGCGCGCTCCGGCGCAGCCTGGCGGGCGCCGGCTGCATCGGGCTGGTGGCGTGCGCGCTGACCTCGCTCGCCGGGTGCGCCAGCATCTCCGGCGGTGGCGGCAGCCGGGATCCGCTGGAGCCCCTGAACCGGATCACGTTCCGGTTCAACAACACGCTCGACACGGCCGTGATGACGCCGGTGGCGGAGGGCTACCGGGACGTCACGCCCGCTCCGGTGCGGCGCGGGGTCGGGAATTTCTTCAGCAACCTGCACTCGCCGGTGGTGATCGTCAACGACCTGCTGCAGGGCCGTTTCCGCCAGGGGGGTAGCGACACCGCGCGCCTGGCGGTCAATTCCACCGTCGGCCTGTTCGGGCTCTTCAATCCCGCCAGCGACATGGGCCTGCCGCGGCACAGGCAGGACTTCGGCATGACCCTGGGGCGCTGGGGCGTTGGACCGGGACCCTATCTGGTGCTGCCGTTCCTGGGCCCCTCGGATTTCCGCGACGCGCTGGGCGTGGGCGTCGATGCGCAGATCGATCCGCTCCAGCAGTGGGGCCGCCAGCCCGCGAAGTACGAGCTTCGCGCCGTCGACCTGGTGGACACCCGGGCCCGGCTGCTGGGTGCCACGGCGGCGCTGCAGCAGTCGATCAACCCGTACGTGTTCATGCGCGAGGGCTACCTGCAGCACCGCTATCACCTGATCCATGGCGGCAGCGCCATCCCGGGCCTGCCGGGACCTCCGCCGCCACCGTCCCGCGGCGGGCCGTCGGACGGCGGCGGCTAGCAGGGCGGGACCGGCGCGCGGCACCGCGCGGACAGGGGGCGCTGGATAACGGGGGGCACCACACGGTAGGCTGGGTACTCCGGAAGGCGACTTGCCGAGGAATCCGCGGGAAGGAGCGCCGGATGCGGCCGAGCATGCCATGCGCCACTGGTCGGCACCCGAGCCGGGCGCGATCCGGTCGGGCACGGAGGCCCACAAACGGCTGTTCTTCGCCAACCGGGCCGCATGGTATCGTCGCAACCTCGCGTGGTGGCGCCGGCCGTGGTTCCTGTGCCGGACCCTGGGGGTCTGGGCGTCCTGGTCTGGGGGCGCATCGGCATCGCGCGCGGGCTGGACGAGCACCGCGAGATGCAGGACGCGAACTTCGCGGCCAGCGGCAGCCGGGAGACGGGCATGGACGTGCGGCCCGGCGAGCTGATTGACCTGTGCCTGACGGAGAACGAGCGGCGCGTGGTCGGCTACGGCCGGCACCGGCAGAGGTACCGCTTGCGCTGGCGCAATGCGCCGTCCGTCACGGGTTCCGGAACCCGGATCCCGCTGGCGGCCTCTAAGGAGTTGCTGAAAAAGTCCATCGATGGCCTTTTCCAGCGTCGCAACCGGAAACCGCGGTTTCCCGGTTGGTCCATTTTCAGGTCCTTGCAGTGCATGAACATGGCGCTACATCCACGTAGCGCACGGGGGCTGCCGAAATACAGCGATTTTCAGCAGCGTGTTAATGCGGCGAAACAGACCGGGTTGGTAAAGGACGTCGGAGGCTGCTCTGGCTCGCGCTGCAGCGGCCGCGTCTCCATGTGGCACGGCTTCCGGGAGCACGCTTCCGGGGCAGTGCGGTACGGCCGGAAAAGCGTTTCCTATGATATTGCCTTGGCTCGTAGTCGGGTACGGGTTGTGCGCCGCGGCGGTAACCTACCAGGCGGCCGCGCTGTGGGCCCACTGGCGCTGGAACCGGCGCGCGCGCCGGACCGGCAGCGGCCCGCGTCCGGTGACCCTGCTGAAGCCCCTGTTCGGAGACGAACCGCGGCTGTACGAGAACCTGCGCTCGTTCTGCGACCAGGACCACCCCTGTTTCCAGGTCGTCTTCGGCGTTTGCCGGGAGGATGATCCGGCGCTGCGGGTCGTGCGCCGGCTCCAGGCGGAGTTCCCGGCGCTCGACATCGCCGTGGTGGTGGCGCCGCCGGGCGGCGGCGAGAATCACAAGGTGGCCAATCTGATGAATATGCTGCCGCGGGCCGCACACGACTGGCTGGTGATCGCCGACAGCGACATCCGGGTCGGCCGGGACTACCTGCGGACGGTGACCGCGCCGCTGGCCGAGCAGCGTACCGGCGTGGTGACCTGCCTTTACCGGGGGCGCGCGATGCCCGGGTTGTGGTCCCGGCTGGCCGCGCTGTTCATCAACGACTGGTTCGTGCCCTCGGTGCTGGTTTCCCATGCCTGCGGCTCGCGCGCCTTCGCCTTCGGCGCCACGCTCGCTCTGCGCCGGGACGTGCTGGACGCCGTCGGCGGCCTCGGCCGGCTGGCCAACGAGTTGGCGGACGACTACCGTCTGGCGGAGCTGACCCGCCGGGCCGGCTTCGATACCGTGCTGTCTTCCTACCGGGTGGAGACCCTGGTGCACGAGCCGACGCTGCTCTGCCTGTGGCGGCACGAGTTGCGCTGGGCACGCACCATCCGCATGCTGCGGCCGGTGGGATACGCCTTCACCTTCGTCACTTACAGTCTCCCGCTCGCAGCCGTGGGCGCCGCCTGCACGGGCCTGGCCGGTGGCGGGGTGGGGCTGCTCGGCGCCACCGTTGCCCTGCGCCTGGGGGTCCACTACGCCGGTGGTACCGGGGAACGAAATCTGCTGTCCACATCCACTTTCATCGCCGCACGCGATCTCCTGAGCCTGCTGGTCTGGTGCGCGGCGTTCTTCGGCTATACGGTATGGTGGCAGGGGCGGCTGCTCGTCCTGCGCCCCGGGGGATCGGTGTGCGAGCACACAGGGAGGCGCTCATGATGAAGACTCTGTTCCTGCAGGCCCCGTCGTTCGACGGTTTCGACGGCGGCGCAGGATCCCGGTACCAGGCCAAGCGGGAAATCCGCTCGTTCTGGTATCCCACCTGGCTGGCGCAGCCCGCGGCGCTGGTCCCGGGCAGCAAGCTGGTGGATGCGCCGGCCGACGGCCTGACCCGCGCGGACGTGCTGCCGATGGCGCACGACTACGAGCTGGTCATCATGCATACCAGCTCGCCCTCGTTCCCGACCGATGCCCGCTTCGCGGAGATGCTCAAGGACGAGAACCCGAAGCTGCGCATCGGCATGGTGGGGGCCAAGGTCGCGGTGGAGCCGGAAGCGGCGCTGAACAACTCGCGCGCCATCGACTTCGTGGGCCGGGAAGAGTTCGACTACACCTGCAAGGAGGTGGCCGAGGGCCGCGACATTGCGGACGTCCCGGGGCTGAGCTATCGCGGGCCCGGCGGGGGGATCGTCCACAATCCCGACCGCCCCATGATCATGAACATGGACGAGCTGCCGTTCGTGTCGAAGGTCTACAAGCGGGACCTGACCATCTCCAACTACTTCATCGGCTACCTCAAGCACCCCTACGTGTCGTTCTACACCGGCCGGGGCTGCCGCTCGAAGTGCACCTTCTGCCTCTGGCCGCAGACCGTGGGCGGGCACCGCTACCGGGTGCGCAGCCCCGAGAGCGTGATCGCGGAGGTGGCCTGGATCAAGGAGAACATGCCCGAGGTCGAGGAGATCTTCTTCGACGACGACACCTTCACGGACTTCAAGCCGCGGGTGGAGGAGATCGCCCGCGGCCTGGGCAGGCTGGGGGTGACCTGGTCCTGCAACGCCAAAGCCAACGTACCCTACAAGACGCTCAAGATCATGCGCGAGAACGGGCTGCGCCTGCTGCTGGTGGGCTACGAGTCCGGCAACGACCAGATCCTGCACAATATCCGCAAGGGACTGCGTACCGACATCGCGCGGCGCTTCACCCGCGACTGTCGCAAGCTGGGCATTACCATCCACGGCACGTTCATTCTGGGCCTGCCGGGCGAGACCCGGGAGACCATCCGCCAGACCATCGACTTCGCCCGCGAGATCAATCCGCACACCATCCAGGTTTCGCTCGCGGCCCCCTACCCGGGCACCAGGCTGTACAATCAGGCGGTGGACAACGGCTGGCTGCGCGAGAACCCGGAGGCCAACCTGGTCAACGACCACGGGGTGCAGCTTTCACCCATCAGCTATCCGCATCTCGAGGCCGACGAGATCTTCGAGTCCGTGGAGACGTTCTACAAGAGGTTCTACTTCCGCCCCCGCAAGATCGCCGAGCTCACCGCCGAGATGGCGCTCAACCCGGGCATGATCGGCCGCCGGCTGCGCGAGGGCCGCGAGTTCGCCCGCTTTCTGAGTCAGCGCTGACGGGCAGGCAAGGGGAGGATACGGCCTGCCGTCCGCAAATCCACCTCGGCCGTGGCGCCGGGTCATCGTCACGGCCGACGACTTCGGCCTGCACGAAGCGGTCAACCAGGCCGTGGAGCGGGCCGCCCGGGAAGGCATACTGACCGCGACCAGCCTGATGGTCGGGCAGGCGGCAAGCGCCGACGCGGTTGCGCGCGCGCGGCGCCTGCCGGGACTCGCGGTGGGGCTGCACCTGGCACTGACGGATGCGACGGCAATGCTTTCGCGCGACGAAATTCCCGACCTGGTGGATGCACGGGGCCGTTTCCGGCCGCACATGACGCGCGAGGGTGTGCGCTTCTTCGCCCTGGCGCGGGTGCGCCGCCAGCTGGCGGCCGAGATCCGGGCCCAGTTCCGGGCCTTTGCCGAGACCGGCCTGGCGCTGGACCACGCCGATGCCCACAAGCACTTCCACCTCCATCCCACGATCCTGGGCCTGATGCTCTCCATCGGGCGCGAGTTCGGTCTGCGGGCGGTCAGGCTACCGCGTGAACCGGTGCCGGCAACGCTGCGTGGGCCGGGCGGGGCCCGGCCGCGCCGGCTCGCGGGATCCCTGTTGCTGCTGCCGTGGGCCCGGCTGATGCGGGCTCGGCTGTGCGCCGCCGGGATGGCTCACAACGACGCGCTGTTCGGCCTGAGCACGAGCGGGAGGATGGACGAGGCGGCGCTGCTGTCGATCCTGCGCGGCCTGCCGGCCGGCGTCAGCGAGCTGTACCTGCATCCGGCCACGCGCGAGCGCTTCAGCCCCGCGATGCCGGGCTATACCCACACCGCCGAGCTGGCGGCGCTGACCAGCCCGCAAGTGCGGGCGTACCTGGAGCGGGCCGGGATCGAGCGCCTGACCTACGGCCGGCTGGTGTCGGGCTGACATGCTGGCGCGTCTGTTCCGTCGCCTCGGGACCGCCTACGTCGAGTTTCTGGGACACGGAGTCGCCGGCGCGTCGCGGCATCCCTGGCCGGTGCTGCTCGGCGCGCTGGTACTGACCGCGGGCTCGCTCTGGTACGCGGGCACCCACTTCGCGGTGAACACCGACATGAACTCCCTGCTGTCGCAGAAGCTCGCCTTCCAGCGCCAGCGTCAGGCCTTCGTCAACGCCTTCCCCCAGCTCTCCGATACCATCGTCGCGGTCGTGGACGGGCAGACGCCGGGATTGGCCGGGCAGGCCGGCGAGCGCCTGGCCGCCTGGGCGCGCAAGCACGGCGGAGACTACCGCAGCGTCTACGAGCCGGGCGGCGGCGCCTTCTTCCGTCGCAGCGCGCTGCTGTACCTGTCGCCGAAGCAGCTGAACCAGCTCAGCGACCGGCTCGCGCGGGCCCAGCCCCTGCTGGCGAGCCTGTCCTCGAATCCGACCCTGCCCGGACTGTTCGATCTGCTGGGCCGGGCGGTGCACCGGCGCGCCCGGGGCGAGGAGAACCTGCCGGGCCTCGACCAGGCGCTGGAGCAGGTCGCGAAGACCACGCGCGCCACCGCACAGGGGCGCTTCCGGGCGGTGAACTGGCAGGTGCTGATGGCCGGCAGCGGGGGCGGCGGCCCGGTGCAGGGCACGCGCCGGTTCGTGATCATCAAGCCCCATTTCAATTACCAGAGCATCCAGCCGGCCGCGCAACCCATCGCCCACCTGCGCCAGGCGATCCGGACGCTGGACCTGACGCCGGCGCACGGCGTGCGCGTGCGCCTGACCGGCTCGGCGGTGCTGGACAACGATCAGCTGCAGGCGGTGTCCAGTGGCGTCGGGCGGTCGCTGGGGTTGTCGCTGGGACTGGTGCTGCTGCTGCTGGTCGCGGGTCTGCGCAGCTGGCGCCACGTGCTGGCGAGCGTGGTCACGCTGCTGACCGGCCTGGTCTGGACCACCGCGTTCGGACTGCTGGCCGTCGGCGCGTTCAACCTGCTCTCGGTGGCCTTCGCCGT
>Ga0102944_1000293_pt1 | contig 40103 bp, 36 predicted proteins | sample SalPonD_shore_MG_FD_78172 | JGI IMG/M metagenome (GOLD analysis project Ga0102944, IMG submission 78172) | Salt pond soil microbial communities from South San Francisco under conditions of wetland restoration - Salt Pond MetaG... | ecosystem: Environmental > Aquatic > Marine > Intertidal zone >... | reverse complement strand
CGTGAGGGTCTCGACCCGGGCGTCAACGGCGTCGCCGTGGGTCGCGCGGGCGGCCTCGACGGCCGCCTCGAGCTCGGCGTGGACCGTCGCCTCGTCCTCGCCGACGGTGAGCCGGCGGTCCACGTAGAGCGTCGCGCTCGCCGGGACGGCGTTGTTCGAGGGCGTGTCCACCTCCAGGTTCGTCGCGGCGATGGTCCCCTTGCCCAGGAAGTCGTCGTCGGCCGTCTCCTCGTTGGCGGCCTCGATGTGCTCGAGCATGGCGGCGGCGTGGTAGAGCGGGTTGACGCCGCGCTCCGGCGCGCTGGCGTGACACGAGGCGCCGTCGACCTCGACCTTGAGCTCGCAGCGCCCCCGGTGGCCGCGCTTGACGTTCATCTCGCTGGCCTCGCCCAGGACCACCGCCGCGAGGTCGAGGCCCGCCTCCTCGATGGCGTAGCGCATCCCGATGCCGTCGTGGACCTCCTCGAGCACCTCGCCGGTGACGTAGAGGTCGCGGGCGGGCGTCAGGTCGAGCGCCTTCAGCGCCGCGCCGCCGTAGACCATCGCCGCCATCGCGCACGCCATGTCCGCGCTGCCGAGGCCGTAGAGCTGACCGTCGACGATCTCGCCGCCGTAGGGGTCGTGGGTCCACTGGTCGGGGTCGCCGACCCCCACGGTGTCGATGTGCGCGTTGAGCATGACGCCCCCCGCCTCGTCGCCCGCGCCCTCGACGACGCCGTGGACGTTGCCGATGCCGTCGACGACGACGTCGTCGTAGTCGAGCCGCTCGAACTCCTCGACGAGGCGGTCGGCGATCGCCGCCTCGTCCTCCCCGACGGTCGTCGCGCTCGGGATGGCGACGAGGTCCTGGAGGAAGGCGATGCAGTCGTCGCCGTGTTCGTCGACCCACTCATGGATGTCGGCCGTGGCGTCTGCGAGGGGCATCTTCGTCCTCGCCCGGTTCTCGCAAGCGCGCCTAAAAGCTGGCGGTGGGCGCGCGAACGGGGCGCGAACGGTGCGCCGGAGCCGCGGCCGGGAAGCCACCGCCCCGGCCATGACCAAGGTATTTGGTCGCCGTCCGCGCACGGGGCCCATGACCGACACGGTCGACCTCCTCGTGCGTGGGACGCTCGTCGACGTCGTCACCGGCGCCCTCGTCGACCGCCCCGTGGCCATCGACGACGGCGAGGTCGTCGCCCTGGCCGAGCGGCCGGCCCGGCGCGAGCTCGAGGCCGCCTACGTCGCGCCCGGGCTCCTCGACGCCCACATGCACGTCGAGTCGTCGATGGTGACGCTGCCGCGCTACGGCGAGGCCGTCGTCCCCCGGGGCGTCACCACCATCGTCTACGACCCCCACGAGATCGCCAACGTCCTCGGTGCCGACGGCGTGCGCGCCGTCATCGCCGACGCGGCCCACACGCCGCTCAAGGTCGGCTTCACGGTCCCGTCGTCGGTCCCGGCGTCGCCGCTTGCCGACGGCGGCGCGACCATCGACGCCGCGGCGACCGCCGCCCTGCTGGACGAGCCCGGCGTCGTCGCGCTCGGCGAGGTGATGAACGTCCCGGGGGTCCTCGCCGGCGACCCCGAGGTCCACGCCAAGATCGCCGCGGCCCGCGAGCGCGGCCTCACGGTCGACGGCCACGCGCCGCGGGTGACCGGCGACGCGCTCCACGAGGTGGCGCGCTACGTGGACACGGACCACGAGAGCATCGCCCTCGACGAGGCCCGGGAGAAGGCGAGCGTCGGCGTCCGCGTCTACCTGCGCGAGGGCTCGTCGAGCCGGAACCTCGCCGACCTGGTCCCGCTCGTGGACGAGGTGGACTCGCGGTGGCTGTCGCTGTGCACCGACGACACGGACGTCGTCGACCTCGTCGAGCGAGGCGGCGTGGACTTCGCCCTGACCGCGGCCATCGAGGCGGGCGTCGACCCCGTCGAGGCCGTCCAGCTGGCCACCCTCAACACGGCCGAGGCCTATGGGCTGCCCCAAGGGCGGCTCGTCCCGGGCGCGCCCGCCGACCTCGTCCTGCTGTCGGACCTCGAGACCTGGGCCGTCGAGCACGTCGTCGTCGACGGCGAGGTCGACCCGACCCGGGGGGCGGGGGCGCCACCGAGGAGCGAGGTCGCGGTCGACACCGTCCGGTTCGACCCCGTCTCGGCGGCCGACCTAGCCATCGCCCACGGCGGCCCGGGCCCGGTGACGGTCCGCGTCGTCGACGCGGTCGGGGGGCTGCAGACCGGCCGGATGGAGGCCGCGGTCCCCGTCGAGGCCGGGGCGGGTCCGGACGGGTCGGGCTGGCTCGTCGCCGACCGCGACGCCGACGTGCTCCCGATGGCCGTCATCGAGCGTCACGGCGGGGACGGGAGCATCGGGCGCGGCTTCGTCCATCGACTGGGCCTCGAGCGCGGCGCCGTCGGCTCGACGGTCGCCCACGACGCCCACAACTGCATCGTCGCCGGGGCCGACTACGCGTCGATGGCGGCCGTGGCCAACGCCCTCCGCGAGGTCGGTGGCGGGGTCGCGGCCCACGACCCGGCGGCCGGGGAGACCACGACGCTCCCCCTCCCGGTCGCCGGCCTGATGTCCGACGAACCGCTGGCCGAGGTCGAGGCGCAGTTCGAGGCGGTCGAGGCGGCGGCGCGGGCCATCGGCCTCTCCCACGAGGGGGGCCTGATGGAGCTCTCCTTCCTGGCCCTCGAGGTCATCCCGGAGTACCGGCTGACGAACCAGGGCCTGGTCGACGTGGCGGCGTTCGAGCTGGTCGACGTGGTCGTCGGGTAGGTCGCACGTCGCGCGTGCCGGACGCCGTCGCCCGCCCACGAGCCGGGCCGACGTCGGCTGTCGTTGCCGGTATCCTCGCCCCCGAGGCTCGGTAGCACGGGCCGTTCGACACCGGGCTTGGCCGCGGCGCTCGTTCGGCCGACATCACGGCCCTCGGGGGCTCTCGGCGGCCTTACCCGAACCATTATGTCACGCGCAGATGTGTCGTCGGACGATGGCACCGCGAACGGGACGGCGAACACGACGGAGATTCCTCACGAGCCTCGGCGCGGCGGGCGCGCTGGGCCTCGCGGGCTGCACGGGCACCTCGAACAACGGCGGCTCCGGGGGCACCCCGACCCCGACGGCCACGGCGACGTCGACCCCGGCCGGGACCACCGCGTCCTCGTCGGGCAAGGACCCCATCGGGCCGCAGGACTCGGTCAAGGCGGCCTGGCTCTACGTCGGGTCCGTCGGCGACCTCGGCTGGTCGTGGGCCCACGACCAGGGCCGCAAGAAGGCCGACGCGAAGTTCGACTGGCTGACCACCAGCTACTCCGAGAACGTCGCCCCGGCCGACACCAAGCGGGTCCTCGAGCAGTACGTGAACAAGGGCTACCAGATCATGTACGCGACCTCGTTCGGCCACATGGACCCGATGTACCAGGTCGCGTCCCAGACGCCCAAGCACCTGTTCGAGCACTGCTCGGGCTACAAGACCCGGGAGAACATGGGCCGGTACTACGGCAAGATGGACCAGGCGAAGTACCTGGCCGGGGTGGCCGCCGGGATGCTCACGACGGAGAACAAGCTGGGCTTCGTCGCCCCGTTCTCGACGCCCGAGGTCATCCGGCTCATGAACGCCCTCGCGCTCGGGGCCGGGTCGGTCAACCCGGACGTCTCGTTCACGGTCAAGTACGTCAACTCGTGGTTCGACCCGACGAAGTCCAAGCAGTCGGCCCAGGCGCTCATCGACGACGGCATCGACGTCATCGTCAGCGACATGGACTCGCCGGCCACGGTCAAGGCCGGCGCCGACGCCGGCATCTGGACGGTCGGCTACGACGCCCCGATGGGGCAGTACGGCGGGAGCAAGTACATCACCTCGCCCATCTGGCACTGGGAGGTCTTCTACGAGCAGAACCTCAAGGCCGTCCACGACGGGACCTGGCACTCGTACGCCTACTGGGACGACATCTCCAGCGGCATCGTCGGCCTCGACAGCTGGGGCTCGAAGGTCCCCTCGGACGTCGAGAGCAAGGTCGCCGACGCGAAGTCGAAGATCGCCAGCGGCGACCTGGACATCTGGCAGGGCTCGAAGTTCGAGGGCAAGAGCGGCAAGTTCCTCTTCCAGGAGATGAACAGCTACGTGAAGTACATCCAGGGCAAGGTCCCGCAGAGCTAGCCGGCCTCGCCGGGTAGCCCGGGCCCCTCGGTCGAACCGACTCGGACCGCCGACCCAACTGCCACTGACCGTACGCCACCTACCACCGGCGAGACGACCGAGAGGACCGTCACGCGCCGTTCGCTCCGCCCCGCCCCGCGGGTCCTCACCCCGAACCCCCTCACTCCTGAGCCATCGGCCTCCGGCCGGTGGCGAGCAACCCGTGGCGGAGCCTATAAGGACCGCCCAGCCCGAGACCGCGGTGTTCGACATGGCCGCGGTCGCCCCCTCGAGTACCACCGGCTGCCCCCCGAGCTACGCCCGTCCCCGACCCGCGGTGCCATCCGACGGGCCGGGCTCGCGCATCGGCGACCGCGACCCGACCCCGAGCGACGGCCGACGGCGACGGAGGCCGGATGACTGACGGTGAGCCGGCCGGAGGCATCGGCGACGCCGTCACCCGGCGGGAGGACCGGGCGGCGCTGACGGGGACCCTGCAGTTCGTCGACGACCTCGACGCGCCGGGCCTGGTCCACCTCGCCTTCGTCCGGAGCCCCTACGGCCACGCGGCCGTCCGGGGCATCGACGCCTCGGCGGTCGCGGCCCGAGCCGACGTCCTGGGGGTCTACACGGCCGCCGACGTCGCCGCGTTCGACGGCGGGCCCCTCGGGCGCATCCCGCTCAAGGCGCCGCCGTTCCCGGACGCCCCGTACCCGCCGGACGCCATCCGCCAGCCGGTCATCGCCGCCGACCGGGTCGTCCACCACGGCGAGGTCGTCGCCGCGGTCGTGGCGACCGACCGCTACGCCGCCCACGACGCCGCCGAGGCCGTCGCGGTCGACTACGACCGCCTCGAGACCGTCGTCACCCCGGCCGAGGCGCTCGCCGACGGCGCGCCGACCATCCACGACGCCTGTCCGGACAACGTGGCCTTCGAGGGGCGGACCGGCGACGAGGCGGCCGTCGAAGCGGCGTTCGACGGGGCCGACCACGTCGTCCGGCTGGACAAGCCGCTCCAGCGGCTGGCCCCGACCCCGCTCGAGCCCCGCGGCGTGCTCGCGTCGTTCGACCGGGCGTCGGGGCGGCTGACGGTCCGGCCGACCACCCAGATCCCCCACGGCTTCCGCCGACACCTCGCCGAGGTGCTCTCGTTCCCGGCCAACCGCCTCGACGTCGTCGCGCCGGCCATGGGCGGCGGCTTCGGCGCCCGGCAGCACCCCTACCCGGAGGACGTCCTCGCGGCGTGGTGCGCGGTCGAGCTCGGCCGGCCCGTGAAGTGGCGGGCGACCCGGGTCGAGAACGGGGGCACGGAGACCGACGGCCGCGGCTTCGAGGGGACGTGGTCGATGGCGGTGGACGGCGGGGGCCGCATCCAGGCCCTCCGGGCGGACATCCGCTACGACCTCGGGGCCTGGATCGCCGAGGCCGGGCCGGTGCTCGCCAACACGGCCGTCAACGTCATGACCGGGGCGTACGACGTCCCCGCGGCCCACTGTCGCATCCGCGGCGTGCTCACGAACACCTCGCGGGTCGACGCCTACCGCGGCGTCACCGAGGCGGACATGACGCTGATGCTGGAGCGGCTGGTCGACCGGGCGGCCCGGGCGACGGGCCTCGACCCCGCCGAGGTCCGGCGCCGGAACGTCGTGCCGCCCGACCGGTTCCCGAACTACGAGACGGCCACCGGGGCGGTCATCGACAGCGGTGACTACGCCGCGACCCTCGACCTCGCGCTCGAGCGGGCGGGCTACGACGACCTCCGCGCCCGCCAGCGCCGGCTCCGCGAGTCCGGCCGCCACCTGGGCATCGGCGTCGCCACCTGGGTCGAGACCGCCGGGCTCGGGCCGTGCGGCACGACCGACGTCCCCACCTGGGGCTACAGCCGCGTCCAGGTCCACGCCAGCGGGGCGGTCACGGTCGCCGTGGGCAGCTCGAACCACGGCCAGGGCCACGAGACGACGCTCGCCCAGGTCGCCGCCGACCGGCTGGGGCTGCCGTTCGACGACGTGGTCGTCGTCCAGAACGACACGACCCGCGTGCCCGAGGGCGTCGGGACCTACGCCAGCCGGACCGCGCCCGTGGAGGGGGGCGCCATCGTCCGGGCGGCGACGCGCGTCCTCGAGAAGGCCCGACGGATCGCCGCCCACCACCTCGAGGTGGCCCCGGACGACGTGGCCTACGAGGCGGGCCGCTTCCACGTCGCCGGCGCCCCGGACCGGACCATCTCGTTCGCCGCCGTCGCCCGGCACGCCGTCGAGGGGCGCGACCTCCCGGCCGACCTGGAGCCGGGGCTCGAGGCGCACGCCTACTTCGACCCCGCGGGCCTGACCTGGCCCTTCGGGACGCACGTGGCCGTCGTCGAGGTCGACCCCGAGACCGGCGCTGTCGCCTTCGAGGACTACGTGGTCGCGGAGGACTGCGGCCCGCGCATCAACCCGATGGTCGTCGAGGGCCAGATCCACGGGGGCACCGCCCAGGGCATCGGCCAGGCGCTGTTCGAGTCGGTCGGCTACGACGACAACGGCACGCCGACGACGGCGTCGCTCCAGGACTACGCCCTGCCGCGGGCCGCCTGGCTCCCGGACCTCCGCATCGACCACCAGGAGACGCCCTCGCCGAACAACCCGCTCGGGGTGAAGGGGATGGCCGAGTCGGGCGCCATCGCGGCGCCGGCCGCCGTCGTCAACGCCATCGAGGACGCCCTGCGTCCCTTCGACGCCCCGCCGCTGGCCCTCCCGGCGACCCCCGAGCGCGTCTGGCGAGCCGCCCACGGGGCCGGCGCCCCCGGCGCGGCCGCTCGTCAGTCGAGCTCGCGGCTGTAGGCCTGCAGCAGGGCGTTGGGGGCCCCGATCCGCTCGCGGAGCTCGCCCTGGCTGACGACCGCGAGGACGATGATGGTCGCGACGTACGGGTAGGTCGAGAGGATGATGGAGTTGGTGAGGAACGCCAGCGCCGGGTTGATGACCCCGGCGAACGGGAACGCGTGGCCGACGGCGAACGAGATGCCCTGGGTCCGGATGGCGAGGGCGCTGATGCCCCCGAAGAGGTAGGCGCCCACGATGGCGCGGCTGGGGCGCCACTGGGCGAAGATGACCAGCGCGATGGCGATCCACCCCCGGCCGGCGGTCATCCCACCGATCCACAGCTTCGAGAAGGCGAGCGAGAGCTGGGCGCCGGCGGCCCCCGCGAGGGCGCCCCCGATGAGGACGGCGAGGTACTGGAGCCGGAAGACGTGGACCCCCATGGTGTCCGCCGTCTCGGGGTCGTCGCCGATGGCCGAGATCTCGAGCCCGAGGTTGGTGTGGCCCAGGAAGTACCAGACGGCCGGCACCAGCAGGATGGCCAGGTAGTCGGGGACGGTGTTGTTGAAGAGGGCCGGGCCGAGGTAGGGGAGCTTCACGGCGACGGGGATGGTCACCCGACCGAAGCCGTCGATGGACTTGCTCACCCACGGCTTGCCGAAGAAGGTCGTCAGCCCCGTGCCGAGCAGGGTGAGCATCACGCCGCTGATGACCTGGTCGGACTTGAGGGTGATGCTGAGGAAGGCGTGGATGGACGAGAAGGCCATCCCCGCCACGGCGCCCACCAGGAAGCCGAGGTAGGGGTTGCCGGTCACGACGGTCGTGACGAAGCCGCACAGCGCCCCGACCAGCATCATCCCCTCGACCCCGAGGTTGAGGATGCCGGCCCGCTCGGCGACGAGCTCGCCGAGGCTCGCGTAGATGAGCGAGCTGCCCGACTGCACCGTCGCGACCAGCAGCCCGACGACGAACCCGACCATCTCAGGCGCCCTCCCCGACCGAGGCCCCGGCGGCGGCCCGCTCGATGCCCAGCGAGACCGAGTACTGCTTCACGAACTCGGCGGTGATGAGGAAGAGGATGATGAGCGCCTGGATGATGGAGACGATGGACGCCGGCACGCCGTAGTTGACCGTGATGGTCGAGCCGCCGACGAAGACCAGGGCGAAGAACAGGCTCGCCACCAGCACCTGGAGGGCCCCGTTCCGGCCGAGCAGCGCGATGGGGATGGCGGTGAAGCCGTACCCCGGCGAGAAGCCGGGCCGGAGCCGGTACTGGATGCCGGCGATCTCGACGACGCCCGCGAGCCCGGCCAGGGCGCCACCCAGCACGAGGACGGTGAAGTAGATGCGCGCCCGGTCCATCCCGGCCTGCTCGGCCGCGTCGGGGTTCGACCCCGTGAAGACGATCTCGTAGCCGAGCCGGGTCCGCTTGATGAGCACCCAGACGGCCACCGTCAGCAGCAGGGCCACCACGATGCCCACGTGGAGCGGCCCGACGATGAACGGCAGCTGGGCGGCCTGCGGGAGCGAGGCGCTCTGGGGGAAGTTGCCGCTGCCGCCCTGCATCGGGCCGCGCACGAGGTAGTTCGTGAACAGGGTGGCGATGAAGGTCATCATCAGCGTGGTGATGATCTCGTTGACGCCGTAGACGGCCCGGAGCCAGCCCGGCACGGCCCCCCAGAGCCCGCCGCCGACGGCGGCGCCGACGAGCAGCAGGGGGATGGTGAAGGCGCCACCGTCCACGTTGATGCCGACCCACGTCCCGACGATGGCCCCCAGGTAGATCTGGCCCTGGGCGCCGATGTTCCAGAGGTTGGCCCGGAGCGGGAGGTAGACCGCGAGCCCGGCGAGGACGAGGGGGATGGCCTTCGTCAGCGTCTGGAGGATGCCGAAGGGCTGCGTGGCCGTGACGACGAACATGTCGACGTAGGCGGCGAGCGGGTTCACCCCGACGGCGACGAGGGTGACGGAGCCCACCACCAGGGCCGCGATGACGGTGAACACCGGGGCGCCGTAGGCCAGCCACGGCGGGATGTCCTCTCGCGCGGACACGTCGACGGAGAGCCTCACGCGGACCCTCCGCCGGCCGCGGGCTCCACCGCGTCCGCCGCGTCCTCCGGCCGGACGCCGGTCATCGCGAGGCCCACCTCGTCCTGGTTCGTCGCGTCGGGCGTCGTCTCGAGGACGAACTCGCCCTCGTAGAGGACGAGGATGCGGTCGCTGAGCTCGAAGATCTCGTCGAGCTCCTCGGAGATGAGGACGGTGCCGGTCCCGTCGGTGCGCTTCTCGAGGAGTCGCTCCCGGATGTACTCGATGGCCCCGATGTCGACCCCGCGGGTCGGCTTGTTGGCCACCAGCACCTTGGGCTCGCGGTCGAGCTCCCGGGCGAGGATGAGCTTCTGCAGGTTCCCGCCGGAGAGGTCGCCCGCGTGGACCGCCTCGACGTCGGTGACGCCGCGGATGTCGAAGTCCTCGACGAGCGACTCGGCGTAGGCGACCATCGCCCCGTAGTCGATGAGGCCGTGCTCGCCGAAGCGGGGCTGGCGGTAGTCCTTCATGGCGGCGTTGTCTCGCACGCTGAGGGCGGGGGCGCAGCCGAACCGGTAGCGGTCGTCCGGGACGTAGGAGATGCCGACGTCGACGAAGTGCCGGGGCGGCCGGCCGGTCACGTCGTCGCCGAGGACCCGGATGGAGCCCGCGGTCGACCGCCGGAGGCCGACCAGGCACTCGGCCAGCTCCTTCTGGCCGTTCCCGCTGACGCCGGCGACGCCCACGATCTCGCCCGCGTGGACCGTGAGGTCGACCCCGGCGAGCGCCTCGACCCCGCGGTCGTTGTCGGCGTGGAGCCCCCTGACGGCGAGCACCTCGTCGCCAACCGGGACGGGTTCGCGCTCGAGCGAGAAGAGCACCTCCCGGCCGACCATCATCTCCGCCAGCTCGGCCCGGGTCACGTCGGCGGTCTCGACGGTGGCGATCTTGCGGCCGTCCCGGAGCACGGTGACGCGGTCCGTGATGGCGGTGACCTCGTTGAGCTTGTGCGAGATGAAGATGACCGTCAGCCCCTGGTCGGTCAGCTGTTCGAGGGTCTCGAAGAGCCGCTCGGCCTCCTGGGGCGTGAGGACGGCTGTCGGTTCGTCGAGGATGAGGAGGTCGACGTCGCGGTAGAGCGCCTTCAGGATCTCGACGCGCTGCTGCTGGCCCACGTCGAGCTCCAGCACGGTGGCGTCGGGGTCGACGTCGAGGCCGTACTCCGCCGAGAGGTCGCGGATGCGCTGACGGGGGCCGGCGAGCCCGAGGCTGAAGGCCCGACCCAGGCGCCCCACCAGGCCACCCCGGCCCCGGAACTGGGCGGCCGGCTCGCGTTCCCCGAGGGCGACGTTCTCAACGACGGACAGCCGTGGGATGAGCTTGAAGTGCTGGTGGACCATCCCGATGCCGTGCTCGATGGCGTCCTGCGGGGAGTGCAGTCGGAGGAACTCGCCCCGGAGGACGACCTCGCCCTCGTCGGCCGTGTAGAGGCCGTAGAGGACCTTCATGAGGGTGCTCTTCCCCGCCCCGTTCTCCCCCAGGAGGCCGTGGATCTCGCCGCGCCGCAGCGTCAGGTCGACGCCGTCGTTGGCGACGACGCCGGGGAACCGCTTGGTGATCCCCCGCAGTTCGAGGAACGCGTCGGGGTCCGCGGCAACGGACGACACGACCGAACCAGTCAGTCGCGGCCATATAATTGTTGGCGACATCGCCGCGCTCGGGCGTCTCCCGGCGGCGCGCGCCCCGGGGGGGGGCCAAGCGGATGGGGGGCCAGTCGGATGGCATACCTATTTGCCGCCGAGGGCCATACGCCGCGGGGGATGCTGCTGACCGGCACCATCGTCCAGGACGCGAGGACGGTCCGCCCCGACGGGGCGGTCGTCGTCGAGGGGTCGCGCATCGAGGCCGTCGGCTCGCGCGAGGAGCTCGTCGAGCGCTACCCGGACCACGAGCGCCGGGACTTCGACCTCGTCGCGCCGGGCCTCGTCGGCGCCCACGTCCACTCCGTCCAGAGCCTCGGTCGGGGCCTCGCGGACGACACGGCGCTGCTCGACTGGCTGTTCGACCACGTGCTGCCCATGGAGGCCTCGCTGACCGCCGAGCAGATGCGGGTGGCGGCCCGGCTGGGCTACCTCGAGTGCCTCGAGAGCGGGACGACCACGGTCGTCGACCACCTGTCGGTGGCCCACGCCGAGCAGGCGTTCGAGGCAGCCGGCGAGCTGGGCATCCGGGGCGTCCTCGGCAAGGTCCTGATGGACAAGGACGCCCCGCCCGGGCTGCTCGAGGACGCCGACGCGTCGCTGGCCGAGTCAGAGCGGCTCATCCGGCGGTACCACGGCGCGTTCGACGACCGCCTGCGCTACGCGGTCACGCCGCGGTTCGCCGTCTCGTGCACCGAGGACTGCCTCCGCGGCGCGCGCGAGCTGGCCGACCGCTACGAGGGCGTGCGGCTCCACACCCACGCCAGCGAGAACCGCGACGAGATCGCCACCGTCGAGGCCGAGACGGGGCTGCGGAACGTCCACTGGCTCGACGAGGTCGGGCTCACGGGCGAGGACGTCGTGCTGGCCCACTGCGTCTGGACCGACGAATCCGAGCGCGAGGTGCTCGCCGAGACGGGCACCCACGTGACCTACTGCCCGTCGTCGAACATGAAGCTCGCCAGCGGCATCGCGCCGGTGGTGGACTACCTCGACCGCGGCATCAACGTCGCCCTGGGGAACGACGGCCCGCCGTGCAACAACACCCTCGACCCGTTCACGGAGATGCGCCAGGCCAGCCTGCTCCAGAAGGTCGAGCGGCTCGACCCGACCGTCGCCCCGGCCGAGGCCGTGTTCGAGATGGCGACGGTCAACGGTGCCCGGGCGGCCGGCTTCGAGCGGCTCGGGGCCATCCGCGAGGGCTGGCGGGCCGACCTCATCGGGCTGACGACGGACCTGACCCGGGCGACCCCGCTGCCTGACGTGGTCGGCCACCTCGTCTTCGGCGCCCACGGGGACGACGTCCGGTTCACGATGGTCGACGGCCGGGTGTGCTACGACGGCGGCGAGCTGACGACCGCCGACGCCGACGAGATCCGTCGCGAGGCCCGCGAGGTCGACCTCGACCTCGAGCCCTACCGGGCCGAGGCCCAGCGGGTCAAACCCGCTTCCGACTGAGAGGTCAAGCCCGCTTCCGACTGAGAGGTCAAGCCCGCTTCCGACTGAGGTTTCAGGCCGGGTCGGCCGGCGTCACGACCTCGCAGACCTCCGCCTCGAAGGAGGTCACGAGGCCGCGCTCGAAGCGGTCGCTCGCCGCGAAGGCGTGCTCGAGCGCGGCCCGCGCGGTCCGCCGGAGCTCGGGGGTGTCGGCCTGGTTGACCAGCGGGACGACGGTGGCCCCCGGTGGCACCCCCTTCAGGCCGCCCTCGGGGCTCGCCAGGACGGCCCCGACGGCCGCCGCGTCGATGGGGTCGCCCGGGTCGAGGCCGGTGGCCGCGGCCACCCGGTCGACCCGGTGGACGGCGTCGGTCGAGAGCGGCCGCCCGACCGCGGAGACGCCGACCACGGGGACGACCAGCGTCGTCTCGTCGGGTACCGACGGCTCGTCGGGTCCGGGCGCCTTGAACGGGCGGCGCCGGGCGCCGTCGGCCTTCACGGCGAGCCAGTCGAAGGCCCCGGACCGGTGGACCCGGTCGACCACCGCGGGGTCGAAGCCGCGGAGCTTCCGGTCGGCCCGCTCGGGGTGGGCGACCCACGAGCGGGCGAAGGCCACGGGCGGCGTCGCCCGCGCGAGCGCCTCGTCGAGCCCCTCGGGCTCGGCCACCACCAGCGGCAGGCCCGCCGGCGGCGGGACGTGGGTCGTCGTGGTGTACCCGGCCCGCCGGCCCCGCTCGGTCGCCTCCGCGACGAGGCGAGCCATGGCCGTCTTCTTGCCGCCGGCCCCCACGAAGGACACCAGCGCCCGGTCGCCGAGGGCCAGGGCGCCGGCGAGGTCCATGGCCGGCGTTCGTGGCACGCGGGTTTGAGCGTTCCGCGAGCCGGGACGCCCGATTGCGAACGCGATGACGGCCGGCCGGCGCTACCGTTATGGCGCCGCGTGCCGACCTCGGGCCATGGACGTGGTGGACGTGACGGGCGAGGTCTGTCCCCGGCCGGCGCTCATCGTCCGCGAGCACCTCGAGGGTCTCGAGCCGGGCGACGAGCTCATCGTCCGCGGCGACTACCCGCCAGCCGAGCGGAACCTCCGCCGGACCTGCAATCGACACGGCTACGACGTGACCGGCGGCCAGGACGCCGACGGCCGGTCGTTCGAGCTCCGCATCCGGGTCACCGAGGACGCCACGCTCACGGGCCCGTGAGATGTCGGACGAGCCCGAGCCCGGCGACGGACGCAGGACGGCGGCCACCGGGGCCTCGACGTCGGGCGACGCCGACGGGCCCGCGCTGACCGAGTACGTCGAGCTCCACGGCTGCTCGTGCAAGGTCGGCCAGGGCGACCTCGAGTCGCTGCTGGCTGACGCCGGCGTCGACGTCACCCCGCCGGGGCTGCGCTTCGGCGTCGGCGAGGACGCCGCGGCCCAGCCGCTGGGCGACGGCCGCGCCCTGGTCTCGACCGTCGACGTCTTCACCCCCATCGTGGACGACCCGTTCGACTTCGGCCGGGTCGCGGCCTGCAACGCCGCCAGCGACGCCTTCGCCACGGGCGCGGTCGACGGCCTCGCCTGCCTGGTCGTGCTGGGCCTGCCCCGGGAGCTCACGGGCGTCGCCGCCGACGTCCTGGCCGGGATGGCCGACGCGCTGTCGGGGATGGACGGCGTCGTCGCGGGGGGCCACACCATCCTCAACCCGTGGCCGCTGGCCGGCGGCGCGGTCACGGCGACCGCGCCGGAGGACGCCCTCCTCACGACGCGGACGGCCGCGCCCGGGGACCGGCTGGTCCTGACGAAGCCGCTGGGCACCCAGCCCGCGATGGGGGCGATGCGCGTCCGTGACGGGGCGTTCGCCGAGACGGTCCGTGGCGCGACCGACGCGTCCATCGAGGCCGTCGGGCGGGAGGCCCTCGAGTGGATGGTCACCCCGAACCGCGACGCCGCGCTCGCGGCCCGGCCGCTCGTCTCGGCGGCGACCGACGTCACGGGCTTCGGGCCGCTCGGGGAGGCCGCCGTCCTCGCGCGCAACAGCGGCGTCGGCGTCGAGCTCACGCACCTCCCGGTCGTCGAGGGCACCGCCGAGCTCTCCGAGCTGTTCGGCTACGGGCTCGAGGTCGGCGAGAGCGCGGAGACGAGCGGCGGGCTGCTGCTCGCGGTCCCCGAGGCCCGCCTGGCCGACCTCGAGGCGGCCCTCGACGACGCGGGCGTCTTCCGTCGTGAGGTCGGCCGGGTCACCGAGGGCCACGGCGCCAGCCTCGCCGACGGGGTGACCCTCGAGCGGGTGCCGCTCGGGACGGCACCAGGGGCGTGAGCGGCGTCGAAGTGGGCCCCGCCGCACGGCTCGGAGCCGGCACCTCACGCTCGCCGCCGCTCCCCGCGGTTCAGCGCCGTCCGAGCACGGCCTCGAGGACCCCGCCCCCGAGGCACAGGGCCTTGTCGGACAGCTTCGTCGGATCGACGGCCGCCCCGCGGGGGTCGACGTCGCCCAGCTTCGTCCCCTCGGACACCGGCACGCCGTCGTGGACGAGCCCCCTGACGAGCCCGCCGATCTCGGCGGTCACGGGGGCGTCGTCGACGCGTCCGACGACGTCGCCGGCCTCGACGAGGTCGCCGATGTCGACCTCGGTGGACCACGTCCCGTCGGTCTCGGCGTAGAGCACGCGCTCGGACGTGTACCCCTCGCGCGTCCCTGGCACGCCCGTGTAGGGGCTGGCCGTCCCGTCGTGGACGACCCGGCCCAGCTCGTGGCCGCGGTCGGTCTCGACGACGGCGTCGACCGGGATGGGGCCGCCGTCCCCGGGCGGCGTCCAGCCCTCGCTCGGCTCGTCGTCAGTCCCCCCGTCGGCGCGCTCGTCCGGGGGCACGGCCACGAAGCCGGGGCCGAGCCCGACCACGAGCGGGGCGTCGTCCCGCCGGGTCCCCGTGTCGCGCGCCCCCTTCGCCATCGTCGCGTCGACGACCACGGCCGGGACGAGCGCGTCGACGACCGCGGCGTCCGGGTCGACGAGCACGGGCACGACGCCGGCCTCGAGGGCCTCGACGGCCGCGTCCACGTCCGCGACGTGTCGGCCGACCACCCCCTCGACGCTCGTCTCGCCCGCGTAGACCGCCTCGGCGAATGCCACGGCCCGCCGGACCGCGGTGGGCTGGGCTACCTCGGTCACCAGGACGGGGAAGCCCGCCCGGTGGAGGCGGTAGACGACCCCGCTGGCGAGGTCGCCCCCGCCGCGGACCACGACGAGGTCGTCGAGGTTCAGGCGCGTCATCGGCGCCCCGCTCGCGCCGTGGCGGGCGGCGTGGAGCTCGGCCAGGACCGAGAGCGCGACGTCCGCCGGGCGGCCCCCGCCCAGGTCGAGGCCGACCGGCGTCCGGACCCGCGCGAGGGCCACCCGGTCGTAGCCGTCGTCGGCGAGCCCGTCGAGCACCCGTCGGCCCTTCGTCTCGCTGGCCACGAGGCCGACGTAGCCGGCGCCCCCGTCGAGGGCGGCCGCCACGGCCCGGCGGTCGAACGTCCCGCTCCGGGTCGCGACCACCACCGACGACTCCGCGCCGAGCGGCGCGTCGGCCAGCGCCTCGCCGACGTCACCGTGGACGACCCGGGTGCCCTCGGGGAAGCGCCCCTCGTCGGCGTAGTCCTCGCGGTCGTCGACCACGGTGACCGCGTAGCCGAGCCGGTCGGCCAGCGGGGCCAGCGCGGCGGCGATGTGCCCCGCCCCGGCGACGACGAGCCGCGGCTGCCCCCGGAGCCGCTCGACGAAGACCTCCATCGAGCCGCCGCAGACCATGCCCGTGTTCCCCCCGGGCTCGAGGTCGTAGCGCCGGACGCCGGCCGGCTCCTCGCCGGCCAGGACGGCCCGCGCGGCCGCGATGGCGAGGCCCTCCATCGACCCCCCGCCGATGGAGCCGGCCGTCGTGTCGGGGGTCACCAGCATGCGGGTGCCGACCTCGCGCGGCGCGCTGCCCGACGTGGCCACCACCGTCAGCATGGCCACCGGCTCGCCCCGGCCGAGCAGGTCGTCGGCCCGCGCGAGGAGGCTCATACGAAGCTCACCACCTCGTGTTCGAACAGCAGCTCGACCAGCTCGTCGTAGGAGATGGCCTCCACGGCCTCGGGGAGCTGGACGCCGCGGACCTCGACGTCCGGCCGCACGGCGTAGGTCGGGACGTCGAGGTCGGGCGAGCGCAGCACGCCGTCCTGGAGCAGGACGACGCGCGCGTCGGGGTCGTCGCGGGCCGCCCGGAGGCCGAGGTCGGCCAGCGGCGCGTCGATGAGGTAGAGCATGGTCAGAAGTCCAGGGTGTGGTCAGCCCCGCGGACCAGCGCGGTCGCCGCCGGGCCGTCGACGACTGTCACGTCCGCGGCGACCTCGTCCGGCGCGATGTCCCGGGCGGCGAGGGCGGCGCCATCGACGAGCAGCCGGCCGCCCTCGGCCAGGAGGTCCGCGACGTGGTCCCGCATGTTGAGCCCGTCGCGGTCCGCCGCGGCCCGCGCCGCCCAGACGGCGTCCTCGGTGAACAGCACCGTCACGTCGTGGTGGTCGAACCCGGCCGCCACCCCGCGCGCGGCCCGCAGCCCCTCCGAGACGTGGACCCGGCCCGGCGCGCGCGTGAGCATGACGAGGACGTCGCGCTTCACAGCGACACCACCCGGTCGGCCGTCCCCAGCAGGTCGGCGAGGTCGGGCAGCAGGCCGACCTCGACGCCGTCGGGGTAGTCCGTCTCGGGGTCGATGCCCCGGGCGTCCACGCAGAGCCCGCAGCAGATGACCTCGGCCCCGTCGGCGACGAGCTCCTGGAACTTCTCCGTCGGCATCTCGTCGTAGAGGCTGGCGTCGCTGCAGTCCGGGAGGTGCTGGTCGGCGACCGGCACCATGGCCCCGTCCAGGTAGTTGAAGTAGGACACCTCGTGGCCGGCGTCCAGCGCCGCCCGGCCGAGCTCGTAGGCCGTGCGCCACCGCTGGCTGTCGAACGGTCCCCCCGTGAGGAGGACGCCCAAACGGCTCATTGGGCGAGGGAGGGCTGCCCGCGGCAAAAACGATTCGGGGCCCGGTCCGTCGACGCCGGCCCGGCCGGGCATCGACCATAGCTATTTAGGTGGGGTGGCCATCTGTTGCCGGTAACCGTCGCTCGCGGAGCGACCAGAGCTAGCCATGGAACTCGAGTTCGAACTGAACGGGGCGCCGGCGACGTTCGAGGTGGCGCGGTCGGACCTCCTCCTCGACGTGCTCCGTCGCCACGGCTACACCGGGGCGAAGCGCGGCTGCGACACCGGAGCCTGCGGGATGTGCATGGTCCAGGTCGACGGCGAGGCCCGTCAGTCCTGCGTCCTCCCGGCCACGCGGGTCGCGGGCGCCAGCGTCGAGACGATCGAGGGGCTCGGCACCCAGGACGACCTCCACCCCATCCAGCAGGCCTTCGTCGACCACACGGCCATGCAGTGTGGCTTCTGTACGCCCGGCTTCATCATGCGCACGAAGGCGCTGCTCGAGGCCGACCCGTCGCCCTCCGACGAGGCGGTCCGGGCGGCCCTCTCGGACAACCTCTGCCGCTGTACCGGCTACAAGAAGATCCTCGAGGCCGTCCACGACGCGGCCGACCGGCTGGCGGCGGACGACGCGCTCGCCGCGGACGGGGGCGAACCGACCACCGCGACCCGGGAGGGAACGCGATGAGCCAGCCCGACGAGCCCGGCGTCGAGGCGACGACCCGCCCCGACGTCGACGAGGCGCTCGACGCGTTCCCGCTCGAGTGGGACGAGCCGGCGGGCAACCGGAAGGCCCTGAGCGACCGCCGGAGCATCACGAAGAACGTCGAGAAGTACGACGCCCGGAAGATCGTCACCGGCGAGGCGCGGTACACCGCGGACTTCCGGGTGCACTTCCCGACGCTGCTCGAGGGCAAGGTCATCCGGAGCGACGTCGCCCACGGCCGGGTCACGGCCATCGACACGAGCGAGGCCGAGGCCATGGAGGGCGTCCACGCCGTCATCACGCCGTGGTCGGACGTCGTTCCGGACAAGCTGTACACCTCGGCCGGCCAGTCCTACCCCGAGCCGAGCCCGTGGGACATGCCGGTGCTCCGCGAGCACGTCCGCTTCGTCGGCGACCCCATCGCCGCCGTGGCGGCCGTCGACCGGGCGACCGCGGACAGGGCGGCCCGGAAGATACGGGTCGAGTACGAGGAGCTCGAACCCGTGCTCGACTACCGCCACGCGATGGACGACGACGCGCCGCGGCTGTTCGCCGACGACGAGGTGGAGAACACACAGTCCGGCGCGGACTACGCGCGGAACCTCGAGTCGCACTTCGAGGGCGAGCTGGGCGACGTCGACGCCGCCATCGACGCGGCCGACGACGCCCTGGTCCTGGAGACCGAGTGGGAGACCCCGTACCAGAACCACTGCATCCCGGAGCCCCACACCACCATCGCCTACACCGACGAGGACAACCGCCACGTCTTCATCACGAGCACGCAGGTGCCCAACCACACCCGGCGGCAGCTCGCCCACCTCTTCGACGTGCCCATCCGCGACATCCGGGTGGTCAAGCCCCGCATCGGGGCCGGCTTCGGCGGCAAGCAGGCCATGGTCATCGAGCCCATCACGTTCGCGCTCCACTTGGCGACGGGCCAGCCGGTCAAGCTCGAGATGACCCGGCGCGAGGAGTTCCACGCGATGCGGAACCGCCACCCGATGTCGCTCAGGATGCGCACTGCCGTCGACAAGTCCGGCCGCATCGAGGCGATGGACCTCTACGCTCTGTCGAACACCGGCGCCTACGGGCCCCACGGCATGACCGTCGCCGGGAACGTGGGGACGAAGCCGCTGCCCATCTACCCGCGCGTCGAGCACGTCCGGTTCGCCGCCGACATCGTCCACACCAACCTGCCCATCGCGGCCGCGATGCGGGGCTACGGCGCCCCGCAGGGCCACTTCGCCGTCGAGGCGCACATGGACGAGGTGGCCCGCCGGCTGGGCATGGACCCGCTCGACTTCCACGCGTTGAACCACGTCCAGGTGGGCGACCTCGACCGCATCTCGGACATCCTCGGCGAGGGCGACGGCGCCCGCCGCATCCGGTCGTGCGGGCTGGCCGAGTGCATCGAGCGCGGCGCCGAGGCGGTGGGCTATCGCGACCGCCACGACGAACAGCCCGACGACCCACACCGCCACCGGGGCGTCGGCGTCGCGCTGTGCGCCCAGGGCAGCGGGGTCCAGGGCGACGAGCTCGGCGCGGCCCACATCAAGATGAACGAGGACGGCTCGTTCATCCTCCAGGTCGGCGGCGTCGACACCGGCACGGGCAACGACACGATGTTCAGCCAGGTCGCCGCCGAGGTCCTGGGCTGTGACCCCGCGGACATCGTCGTCAAGTCGTCGGACACCGACGAGACGCCCTTCGACTACGGCGCCTACGCCTCCTCGACGACCTACATCTCGGGCCGGGCGGTCAAGGAGACCGCCGAGGACGCCAAGGCGCGCCTGCTCTACTGGGGCTCGAAGCTCCTCGACGAGCCCGCCGAGGACCTGGAGACCGGCGACGGGGCGGTCTTCAGCGAGGTCACCGGCGAACGGGTCACCCTCGAGGAGATCGGCTACGAGTCCATCTACGGCGGCGGTGAGCGCGAGCAGGTCATGGGCGCGAGCTTCCACAGCACGAACGAGAGCCCGCCCCCGTTCGGGGCCCAGTTCGTGGACGTGACGGTGCACGACGAGACCGGCGAGTTCGAGATCAACGAGCTGGTCTACGCGGCGGACTGCGGCGTGGCCATCAACCCGCCGCTCGTCGAGGGCCAGATCGAGGGCGGCCAGCACATGGCGCTGGAGTACGCCACGAGCGGGACGCTGACGTTCGACGACGCGGGCCGCCCGCAGGTGCTCGGCTTCCGCCAGTACGGCATGCCGACGACCGCGAACACGCCGCCGATGGAGACCATCGTCGTCGAGACGCACGAGCCCACGGGGCCGTTCGGGGCGAAGTCCATCGCCGAGCTGCCCACCAACGGCGTGGCCCCGGCGCTGAGCAACGCCGTCCGCGACGCGGTCGGCGTCCGCATCAACTCGCTCCCCATCACCCCCGCGAAGATACGCGAGGCGCTCGAGGCCGCACGCTGAGGCGGGGCGAGGCGCCGCTGGGGGTCGCCGACCAGCCCGCCGGGCTCGCGAGGCGGGCTCGGCCGCTCGATGACGACACGTATCGGACTGCTTGACTGTCGTTCGAATCGGCTGGTTCCGACGTCCAGCGCGCGGTACCTCTCGTGCCGCGCTCAACGTGGCGTCGTTATTCATTCCACTAAGCCGATAACTAACGACACTAACCGAACGTGACCGGGCGGGTGACGGTCCGTATCAAGAAATCATTTGTGATTGATACGAACGAGGATATGACAGAACATCGTTGTTCGTCTCCCGGGTCGTCGTCGGTGGGCAATGACAATGGCTATAGGCTCCCGCTCGTTTGGTGGCGGTGATGGCAACGGGCCACCCCTCCCTCGTGGCGAAGGAGACCACGCCCTGCCCCTACTGCGGGGCGTCCCACCGCGTCTACGTCGAGCCGACGGACGAGGTGGTCGACACGCTCCCCGCGGAGGGCGACATCGACTGGGCGGTGCGCTACCCCTACGCCGACGGCTACCGGTATTACCACAAGCGATGCGACGGCGGGACCGGGCGGGAGCTCCTGGTCGTCGTCGAGGCGTGAGCCGGTCGGCAGCCACGCCCGCGGGCCGTCCTCCAGGAACCCCATGTACGTCATCATCGTCGGACCCGACCGTGGCCTCGAGGTCGCCCTCGCGGCGCTGGGCGTCGACGTGGCCCGCGTGACCGGCGCCGCGACCGCGGCGGCGCTCGAGTCGGCCGACGTCGAGTCGGCCGACCTGCTGGTGTTGACCGACGTCCACGAGGCCACCGCGGTGCCGGTCGCCCGCGAGCGACGGCCGGGCCTCCGGGTCGTCGGGTACTCGCCGGACGCGCTCCCCGAGTTCGTCCGCGGCCAGGTCGACGTGGCCGTCTCGCCGGCCGTGCTCGACCCCGAGGTGGTCGCCGAGGAGCTGGCGGGCGTCGGGCGTCGCCGGCCGGACTGACGGTCGGCCGCCGGCCGGGTCCGCCGTCCCGATTGACCACCGTTTATCAGACGGGACCGCCAATGACGTCCCATGACCGACCATCCCGTCCGCGTCGGGGTGTTGAGCCTCCACGAGAGCAAGGAGACGAAGGCCATCCTCAACGCCGTCGAGGCGCTCGGACACCACCCCGAATGGCTCCGCGACGAGAACACGGTCATCAGCTTCGACCGGGGCCGGGTCGACATCGAGCCGGACGTCGACATCGTGGCCAACCGGCTGCTGCTGACGAACACGGAGCAGCCGGCCGAGGCCCTCGGCATCGCGCAGACGCTCGACCGGCTCCGGCCGATGCTCAACCGGCCCGCGGCCACGGCGGGCGCGGCCCACAAGCTGGCGGCCGCGGCGTCGCTCTCGGTCGCCGAGCTGCCCATCCCCCGGACGGTGCTGGCGCTGTCGGGGGACCGGCTCAACCGGCTCCGCGAGACGTTCGGCGACGAGGTCGTCTACAAGACCGCCATCGGGACCCACGGCGGCGGGGCGTGGCGGGTGAGCGCGGGTGACACCCTCGCGCCGATGGTCGGGAACCGTCGGGCCTTCCTCCAGGCGCTCGTGGAGTCGAACGGCCGACCGCGCGACCTCCGGGTCTACGTGGTGGGCGACCGGGTGGTCGGGGCCATGTTCCGCTACGCGGCCGAGGGCGACTGGCGGACGAACGTGGCCCGCGGGGGTTCGGTCGAGGACGCCGCCGAGGAGCTGGACGACGGCGCCGGCGACCTAGCCCTCGCCGCGACCGACGCCGTCGGGCTGGACTACGCGGGCGTCGACCTCATCGAGGGGACGGACGGCTGGAACGTCCTCGAGGTCAACCCGACGGCCGGCTTCCGGGGGCTCTACAAGGCGACGGGCCGGAGCCCGGCCCCCTACATCGCCCAGCTCGCCATCGAGGCCGGCGGCGGCGAGGTGGACCCCGAGCTGGTCCACGAGCTGTCGGCGACGCTCGACGACTCGCTCCCGTCGTGCACCCCCCAGCCCGAGCCGACCAGCTACGAGGAGGACGTCACCATCGGCTACACCGAGCACGTGGTCGTCGCGGGGACGGCCGGGACGCGGACCGTCGTCGCCAAGGGCGACACCGGCGCGGCGCGAACGAGCATCGACATCCGGCTGGCGGCGGAGATCGGCGCCGGCCCCATCCACACCGTCACGCGCGTGCGCACGGGGGCCCTCACGGAGCCGCGGGCGCGGCCGGTGGTCGACCTCGTCGTCGGCATCGGGGGCCACGTCCACACCGTCGCGGCCAACATCGAGGACCGCAGCCACATGACCCACCCCGTGCTGCTCGGCCGCGACATCCTCAGGCACTACCGGCTGGACGTGAGCCGGCGCGTCGACGAGGAGGCGTCGCTCCAACCCGTCGAGGGCGAGGAGTGAGCCGGCCGAGGCATGACGAACCGGCCGAGGAGTGGCGAGCCGGTGATAGGGGGGACGCCGGCCGAGCATGGTGTCGCCGGCCGACGTCGCCTGAGCCCGTCCTCGGCCCCTCAGGCGGCCCGCAACCGCCGTACGAGGGTCCAATCAGGTTTGATAACGACCGCCGGTAGGTTTTACTGAACCGGGAGATTACGGGGGCCAAGGCGGCGACGAGGCCCGGTCGCCCCCGACCGACGCACCATGGAACTCACGCAGACCGGCATCGAAGGCATCGACGCGATCCTCGGCGGCGGCATCGTCAAGGGCGCGACCGTCCTCGTCAGCGGGGGTCCGGGCACCGGGAAGAGCCTCCTGGGCATCCAGTACCTCTACAACGGCGTCCGGTCGTTCGACTCGAAGGGCATCTACCTCTCCTTCGAGGAGAACGAGGCGGACATCCGCCAGGCCGCGGCGTCGATCGGGTTCGAGGACTGGGGGGACTACGTCGACGAGGGGGCCATCAAGGTCTACGACAAGCAGGCGCTGCTGCGGGACGACGACTTCTCCTCGACGCTCGACCGCATCCTCGACGACCTCCAGGGCTCGACGTACGACCGGCTGGTGATGGACTCCCTCACCATGTTCCAGCTCTTCTTCGAGTCCGAGAAGGAGAAGCGGACCTACCTGCTCCAGTTCTCCGACATCCTGAAGCGCAACGGCTTCACCTCGCTGCTCATCTCCGAGCGCGGCCGCGTCCTCCAGGAGGCCAAGATCTCGCTCGAGAACTTCCTCACCGACGGGAACATCTACCTGTTCCAGACGCCGACGGAGTCGGGCGTCAACCGGTACATCTGGATCGCGAAGATGCGAAAGCAGGACATCAAGAACGACATCTTCCCGATGGACCTGGGCCAGGGCGGCCTCACCGTCCACGACCGCGCGTCCGGCTTCTCCATGATGGAGGGCGGCGGGATGACCTTCGGGTGAGGGACGGGCGCTGCCGTCGCGGTCGAGCGTGAGCGACCGGTCGTCGCGTCGGTTCCACCGCCGGCAGGTTTATGGCGTCCCGCCAGGTATCCGAAATGATATCCGATGGCGTCCGTCGAACTGCTCAGCGTGATCGGCAACGAGTACAACCCGGAGATCCTCCAGGCCGCGTACGAGCCCCGGTCCGCGCAGGAGCTGAGCGAGACCCTCGGCGTCCCCATCGCCACCTGCTACCGTCGCATCGAGGAGCTCACGGAGGCGGACCTCCTGGAGCTCTACGACCGGCCGCTGTCGGACGAGCACCGTCGCATCAACGTCTACCGGCGGAACGTGGACGAGGTCCACGTCGAGTTCCGCCAGGGCGACTGCACCGTGCGGGTCGAGGCGCGCTCGGAGGTCAAGAACAAGCTCGACGACGTCTGGCGGTCGCTCGCGGACCGCTGAGCCGCCGGGGACGCCGTCCTCGCGACGTCCGGACTGGTTATTCGACCTGATAACCGGAGGCCTAGCTTTAACGAGGGGACGGTCGGAGTCGGAGCGATGGACCTGCTCGACGCCCTCTTCGCCGTCTTCAGCACCGGCCTGGTGCTCGCCGGCCTCGGGATGGTCGGCGCCTCGGCGCGGGCGTACGCCCAGACCGGGCGGACGGTGATGATCCACCTGGCCGCCGGCTTCACCCTCATCGTCGCGGCCACGGTCGTGACCGTCATCAGCGCCTACCTCAACGACTTCGGCAACCTGCGGACGGTCCTCGTCGTCAACAACGGGCTCTCGATGGGTGGCTTCCTGTTGGTGGTCTACAGCGTCGTCTCGTTCCGTTGATAGTTGGCCGCCCGACTGGCCCACGGCGACCGGTTTCTCTCGACGCGCTCGACGGCGGGCTGGCTCCGTTACCTCTCATCGAAGAGAATGGAAACCACACTACAGTAGGCTGTTTCTAACGCTATCTATCACAGATGAAAATTGGTGCCATATCTTTAATAGGTGTCCTTCGGCATCCCGATGTACGGTCCGGGGCAACGCCGGGCCGAACGAACTATCCAACCATGTTCACCAACGACAACGAACGAGGGCAGGTCGGTATCGGCACGCTGATCGTCTTCATCGCCATGGTACTCGTGGCCGCCATCGCGGCGGGCGTGCTCATCAACACGGCCGGCTTCCTGCAGTCGAAGTCGTCCCAGACCGGTCAGCAGTCCGTGCAGCAGGTCTCGAACCGGCTGGACGTCGTGTCGACCTACGGCCCGGTCGACTCGTCCGCCAAGACCGTCACGAGCGTCAACCTGACCGTCAAGAAGTCGCCGGGGTCCGATAGCGTCGACCTCAGCAACGTGACCATCCAGTGGATCGGCCCGAACGGCGCCCAGGCGCTGACCTACGCGTCGTCCGACGGCGCCGGCGCCGACTTCCTGGTCTCGTCGGTCAAGGACTCCGACGGCTCCATGCCCGTGCTGAACAACCCCGACGACCGGTTCGAGATCCAGATCCCGCTCAACCAGACGGGTGCCGGCAACCTGGCGCCCCTCGGCGAGGGCGACACGGCGACCCTCAAGCTCACCACGATGAGCGGCGCCACGGTCGAGGTCCAGGTCCAGGTGCCGCAGTCCGTCAGCGGCCAGACGGCCGTCGAGCTCTAAGCCGAGCCCCGACCGCATCGCTCCGGACCTTCCTTATTTCCGTACCCAACCACCATGCCAGCGGAGGACCCCGACGTCGACCGCGCCCCCGTCCTGTCCCCCGACGAACTCGACATCCGGGAGGACGAGCGGGTCGTCCAGCTCGAGGACGGCCGCTACGTCATCTGGCCCGGGGCCGACCGGGGCGCGACGTCTGGCCGGGACGATTCGAACGCGATCGAGGGGGCAGGGGCTGCGGCAGGGACCCCCACCGACGATCCGCCGACGGACGACGCCGAGACCGACCCGTCGGCCGTCGACCCCCCCGTGAATGAAGCGCCGGCAACGGAGCGGGGGCCGGCGGCCGACCCCGCCCTCCGTGACCTCCACGCGCGACTCGCCGCTGCCGTCGGCGCGGTCGACGTTCGCTACGGCTTCGACGTCACCGCGGCCCTCGGGGGCGAGCCCCGGCAGACCGCCCTGTTCACCAACGACGTCGCCGTCGCCTTCGAGCACCTCGTGACCTGGTTCGCCGCCGGCGTCGGGGACGACACGCCGGTCGAGCAGGCGCTCGGCATCCTCCTCGCGGAGCTCGACGGCTCCGTCCGCTATCCGGCGGCCAGCCTCCGGGACTACCTCGACGCCAACGACCTCGACCCCGACGACTCCATCGCGGACCTCCTCGCGGTCGCCGACGCGTCGGGGTTCCGGTTCCCGCGGTAGGGCGCTCGGGTGGCTCGGCGCCACCGCGGCGCCGGTCAGCGGTCCACGACGAACTGCCACCGCGATTCGATGAGCGCCTGGATGGCGTCGTCGGCGTCGCGGTTATCGTCGCCCTCGCGTGCCGCCTCGACCGAGAGCCCATCGAGGTGGAAGGCGTACCGGCTCGCGTGGTCGGTCGGCTCGAGCCTGAGCACGCCGGTCACCACCACCGTCTCCCCCGGCCGGATGGCCTCGACGAGGTCGTCGTCGAGGCTGACGTCGAGGCGTCGGACCGCCCCGTCGGGGCCCTCCCCCTCGATGACGACGCGCTGACGGTCGACGTACTCGCTCCGCCCGGGTCGGAGCACCAGCGCGCCGGGGTCGCCACACTCGGCGCACCGCAGCGGCGGTTCGTGCCGGCTCCCCTCGGGTCGGACCGGCGTCGCCCCGCCGCACGCGCCGCAGGCGTAGACCGCCGTCGCGAGCCCCGCCTGGACCCCGTCGACCTCGCTGGCCGTCCCCTCGACCGTCACGAGCTCGCCGACGTGGCGGGTCCGGAGGGCGCCGATGGCCAGCAGCCCGGGGTGGTTCACCAGCCGGACGTTCACGCGGCCGAACGGCTCGTGGAGCCCCCGGAGCGTGGCCCTGGCGCGGTCGAGCACCTCGTCGGGGTTCGAGAACAGGTCGCCCGCCAGTTCCTGGTCGAAGTCGTAGAGGTCGAGGACGTCGACGTAGAGCGACCGCTCCCCCGGGTAGGCGGCAGCCAAGGCCGACACCGCGTCGGCGCACTGCTCGCGGTAGAACGCCCGCCACCGGTCGTCGTCGGGTGCCGCCGCGGCCATGGTCCCCACGGGCAGCGGAACGAAATCAAGGTTCCGCGTGGGCGGGCGGTCGGTAGGATAGTCCTACCGGTGGCGGAGGAGGTGATTATCACAACGGAGACGGGGACGCAAAATATTAATACCTCGCTGGTGATTGCCAGAACCCTCAGGCAACGAATGGCGATCTCAACCGGCTGTACACAGCTCGATCGGATGCTCGGCGGGGGGATACCGGAGCGGCGGGCAGTCCTGGTCACCGGGGGCCCCGGCGTCGGCAAGAGCACCCTCGCGATGCAGTTCCTGCAGGCCGGACTCGAGCAGGGGGACCGCTGCCTCTACGTGAGCACGGAGCAGACCACCGAGGAGCTCGCCTCCTCCTTCGCCCCGTTCAGCTTCGACCTCGACCACCCGAACCTGACGGTCACCTCCATCCACGCCCTCCCGGAGTCGACCATCGAGGACAGCGAGACGGGCCTCGCGCTCTACACGCTCCAGGGCGACGACGCCATCGACGGTCCCTTCCACTACCCCTTCGACAGCCCCTACATCGTCGAGTACCTCGAGGAGTTCGCCCCGTGCGACCGCGTCGTCCTGGACAGCGCCTCGGGGCTCGGCGTCATCCACGACAACCAGCACCGGTTCCAGCGGACCATCCTCGAGCTCATCCGGCTGTTCACGGACACGTTCGGGGCCACCTCCCTGTTCACGGCCGAGGAGGTCGGTCCCCCACGCGACGGTGGGCTGCTCTCCGTCCCGGGGAGCTCCGACCTCCTGCAGTTCACCACCCACGGCGTACTCCGGCTCTGGTGGGGCGAGGTCAACGGCTCCCGGCGTCGCTTCATCGAGATCGTCAAGCTCCGCGGGGTGAACCACGACACCCGGCCGTACGAGGTCGGCTTCGACGCCGACGGGCTCCACCTCCTCCCGGGCCGGCGGACGACGCCGATGGGCATCGAGGAGGACGCCGTCATCCCGACGGGCGTTCGGGGGCTCGACGACCTCTCCGGCGGTCTCGTCCGGGGCCACTCGGTCCTCGTCGAGTACGACGGCCGGGCCATGGTCGACAGCCTCGTCGCCCACACGATGGACAACGCCCTCCGGAACGACATGTCGGTGTGGTTCTTCCCGTCGCCGACGATGAACGCGACGCGGGTCGCGACCCTCATGCCCCACGACTGGGACTTCCGCCAGCTGCTCGACGACAACGTCCTGTTCGTCCTGGACGGGTTCGGCGCGTGGACCCGCTACCACGACCACCAGAACGTCTTCTACGCCCCCCAGGGGGTGCTCGGTGACCTCTTCCGGCGGAGCACCGCCATCTCGATGTACATGATGAAGCGCATCGCCCGCCAGGTGGAGGACCGGCGCATCGCCGGCCCGGAGCTCGGACTGGTCTACACGGAGGCGTTCCTCCGGTGGCTCCAGCCCTCGGAGGTCAAGGAGGTCTACTACTGGGCCCGCGAGGTCCTCGCCCGACGGTACGACACCGGGTTCTGGGTGCACAACCCGGAGGCGATGGAACCCCAGCTCGCCGAGTTCTTCCACTCCGACGCCGTCCAGGTGTTCGAGGCGAACATGGCCGAGAACGGCCTCCAGTACCTCCGGCTGGCGAAGTCGCCCATCGGCCGGCCGGGCGAGTCGGCGGTCATGGACTACGACGCCGACGGCCTCGTCATCCACCGGACCTGAGGGCGTGTGCGTGCGCGGCTCACCTGCCGTCTCCGGTCGGGTCGGGCCGGACCACGGGGTGTGCAGGGCGTGACCCCGGCCGAGGCGTCCGCGCCGCGACCGCCGGGGCCGGCCGGCCTCCCCGGGCTCGGGAACGCCCTCCAGCTGGCGCGGGCCCCGCTCGCGTTCCCGGAGCGGTGCGTCCGGACGTACGGTGACGTCGTCGGCTTCCGGTTCGCCGGGCAGTCGGCGGTGCTCCTGGGCCACCCGGACGGGGTGAAGCACGTGCTCGCCGAACACCCCGAGCGCTACTGGAAGGGCGCGTACTTCAACCGGCAGCTCGAGCTGCTCGGCGACGGCCTGTTCGCGGCCGACGGGCCCCTCTGGCACCGCCAGCGGCGGCTCATGCAGCCCATCTTCCATCCGAACGCGGTCGCGTCCTACGGGGCCGACATGGTCGAGGCGACCCAGCGGGTGGTCGAGGGGTGGCGGCCGGGCGAGCCGACGCGGGTCGACGAGGCCATGATGCGCCTGGCGCTCGGCAACGTGGCCAACGCCCTGTTCAACGTGGACGTCCTCGACGAGGTGCCCGGCATCGCCCGGGCCATCGACGACGTCATGGGGAACTTCCGGCGGTCGAGGCGCCTGCCGGTCTCCCTCCCCCCGTGGCTGCCCACGCCGGGCCGTCGGCGGTACGACCGGGCCGTCGCGACGTTCGACGCCATCGTCGAGGACGTCGTCGCGTCCCACCGCGAGGCCGACGAACCGCCCGACGACGTGGTGTCGCTGCTGCTGGCCGCGACCGACGAGGCGGGCCGCGGCATGAGCGACGCCCAGATCCGCGACGAGGTGCTGACGCTGCTGCTCGCGGGCCACGACACCACGGGGCTCGGCCTGACCTACACCTGGCACGCGCTGGCCACCCACCCCGAGGTCGACGCGCGGCTGGCCGCCGAGCTCGACGCGGTCCTCGGGGGCCGCCCGCCCACCGTGGGCGACCTCGACGACCTCCCCTACCTGTCGCGGGTGCTCAAGGAGACGCTCCGGCTGTATCCGCCGGTCTACTTCTTCGTCCGCGAGCCCTACGAGGACGACGTCGTGGGCGGCTATCGGGTCCCCGCCGGCTCGCTGGTGCTCGTCTACCAGTGGCTGCTCCACCGCGACCCGCGCTTCTTCGACGACCCCGAGTCGTTCGATCCGGACCGGTGGACCGGGGCGTTCGAGCGCGAGCTGCACCCCTTCGCCTACCTCCCGTTCGGGGGCGGTCCGCGACGCTGCATCGGCGAGGGGCTGGCCACGATGGAGCTCGAGCTCGTCGTGGCGACCATCGCGCAGCGCTACCGGCTCACGTACGCGGGCGACCCGCCGCTGTCGTTCGACCCGATGATGTCCCTCCGTCCGGACGGGCCGGTGACGATGGTGCCCCGGCCCCGGTGAGGGGCGGGCCGGGGGCCGCTCGGCGCGTCAGGACTCGGCGGCGGCGCTCGCGTCAGAACTCGGTCCACGGCGAGGCCGACGGCGACAGCCCCCGGACCCGGTACTCGCGGGTGCCGGTCTCGTTCTCCCGGGTCGTCACGAGGCCGTCGAAGTGCTGCTGGAGCGTCCTGACCACCTCGTCGTCGGCCGCCGAGGTGTCGACGACGGCGACGACCAGGCAGCGCTCGTTCCGGATCTGGCCCACGAGCACCTGGAGGAACTGGTAGACCTGGTTGACCTTCGAGTGCATCAGCAGCTGTGAGACGGAGTGGAGGCCGACGCCCAGCCGCTCGACGTCGGGGTCCTCGCGGAACCCCTCGAACAGGTCGGTGAACTTGACGCCGATGCGGGTGAGGTTCTCCGGCGAGCCCACGAACCTGACGGGACCGGTCACGGTCGGCGCCTCGTGGTAGCTGATGCAGTCGACCACCCCCAACCGGGCCTCGTCGAGCGTCCCCGTCACGGCCCGGTAGTCGTCCCGGACGCGTTCGACGCCGTTCTTGGTGGAGATGAGGATGGCGGCGTCCGTCTTCGCGCCGAGCAGCCGGAGCAGGAGCTGGTACTTCCCGGTCATCGGCGGGCCGGCGATGAGGACGGCCGCATCGGGATCGAGATCGTCGAGGGGGCCGAGCTGGGTTACGTCGGTGCCCATGGTGCTCGGGATTCCGCGGCCGGCCGCACCCCGTCGTCTCGCCCCCCGGCGGTCGGTGGACGGCCTGGTTGTCCCCTCACTTGAGCCCCCTGCTTGCGAGGTGATACTGGAGGACGACCTTCAACCCGTCGATGAACGGCGTGAGGTCCATCGACGGCACCTCCCCATCGATGGCCCGGAGGGCCTCGAGGTGGGCGTCCCACCGGGACATGAAGTGCGCCTCGATGCCGCTGTCGGCGACCCGCTCGACGACCGCCTCGTAGGCGGCCTCGTCGCCGGCGGCGACGGCCTCGAGGTCCGCCGGGGTGACGACGCCGTTCCGGAGGGCGAACACGAGGATGCCGGAGCTGTAGTCCCCCTCGCGGAGCTCGCGCTCCCACGTGCTCAGCCAGTTGCCGATGCGGGCCATCTGCTGGGCGGGCCAGACCGCCCGGCGGAGCGCCTCGAGGTCGGCCTTGTAGGCCGGCGGCGAGTGCATCAGGTCGACGTCGAGGTAGGCGTACATCACCATGTTGTGCGACTCGTAGCTCTCGAGGTCGTGCATGGTCGAGAGGTCGGGCCGGTCGATGGCGAGGTTGGTGTACTCGATGGCGTTGACGGCCTGCTTGAGGTCGAACACGAGGAGCGGGGCGTAGTCGTCGTACCCGGGCGCCGACTCGAGCCGCGCCTCGATGGTCTGCCACACCCGCATCGCGAACTCCACGTAGCCGATGTCGACGCCCGGCCGGTTCCAATCGACCCGCCGGTGCGGGAACGGCAGCTTCGCGGCCTCCTCGAAGGTGGCCCAGTCGCGGCGGCGTTCGAGGACGTCGTCGAGCAGCGTGATGTAGAGGATGACGAGCGTCTTGTCGGTCGCCACCTTCTCGCGGGAGGCCGACTCGACGGACGGCAGGGTGTTCTGCGGGGCGAGCCGGTGGACCCACTGCCACATGAACCGGTCGCGGGCGCCGTCGAGGGTGACGTACTCGTCGATGAGCGACTCGAGCACCGGCGGCAGCTCGTGGCGGAGGACGTCCTGCATGAGCTCCGCGCCCCCGTCGGAGGCGGCGAACTCGACGATGTCCGCGATGTCGGTGCTCATACCATCCACTCGTATCCCCCGGCTACCCGGTCAAGGGATTTATAATTTATTGTCATTCTATCAGGTCAGATAACGAGAAACGAGGTGGATCGGGGGTGCAACGCCGGGATGAAAAATTGGGGGGGTGCAACGCCGGGTGTCGGGTCGGTCGGAGTTCGCCCGTCGGTTCACTGCCCTCCGGGGTTCAGCCGGCCGCCGGCGATGAGGGAGGCGGCGAGGCCGTAGGCGCCTTGCGCGTACTCGGGGACTCCGTGCTGCGCGATGACGTAGAGCAGCGATAGGACGTACTCCGGGTGGCCGGTCGTGTAGACGTCGATGCGGGTGGCCGCGTAGGCGGGGTTCGCCGTCGGATCGCCGTTCCCGTCGAGCTCGAGGACGGCCTCCTCGGTCCCGACGGCGCGCCAGGTGCCGCCGGCGAGCTCGGCGACGGGCGGGAAGAGCGTGCCCCAAAGAGAATGGGGAACCTGCTCGATGGGTGGGTATCGGAGAGCGTCGATGTCGTACGGGCCCGACACCACTCCATCCGGCGTCTGGACGTCGAACTTCATGACCTGGCCCTCGGACCGGTAGACGCCACCCCCCTGGTGGACGAGCGGGTAGGGCTTCGGCTTGCTCGCGAGCATGCGCCCGTAGAAGAACGTCCACGCGTTGTGGAGCGTCCCACCGTTTGGCGACATCTCGATCTGGCTGAAGTCGAAGATGTTCGTTGGGTCGTTACCCGTCCCATCCGTATATTGGAAGAACGGGTCGAATGTCGTCCCATCAACGCTCCAGAGCAGCGTGATGTCCGCGGGGAGGTCGTTCAGGTGGCCCGGCCCGTGGCCGTTGCCGCTCTTCGCCGCCGCCGTGCCGATGGCCCCCAAGCCACCGAGGGCGGCCAGCGTCGCGCCGGCCCCCTTGAGTACCGGCCGACGGCCGAGTCGGGTGTGGTGTGCATCCGTCATTTGATTGCTCCTTCGGGCTCCTCCCGAATGCAAGCTTTGCGACAAACCGGGTCTTAATAAAGATAATAGACCGTTAAGCAACTGTTTTTAGGATATCATCTGTAATAATCGGATATTTGGCCTTCTCGCGACGCGGGAAAGTCCGCGGCGGGCCACGTTTTTGCGACAAGGCGGTTCGCGGGGAGTCTCAGCCCGTAGATATGACTGGGTAGCGATACGAACCGCCGACACGCCTCGGCACCGCCGTTTTCCTGACCAACGCGCCTCGCGCGCGCGTCGATCCCCCCCTCGCTGGCGAGGGCGACGGTGCAACGGCTCGTTCCCGTGGTCGGTGGTCGGGGTCAACGCCGGGCGGGTCGGGCGTGCGGTTCGCGCCACGGCCGACACCGCACCGAGCCTCACCGCTGAACGGAGCCCGTGCTCGTCGCCGGCCCCCCGGCGGGAGGCGGTACTCGCTCGTCGTCGGCCCGCTCGTCCGTGTCCCGATTCGTTCACGCCGTCGCTCGCGTGGGTCGAACGACGTCGCCCGACCATGAGCACACGACGCCCTGACGCCAACGCCTCGATGCGTCCAAGCGCTTCGAGACCGGCCAGCGTCCCCGACGCGGGGCCTACACCCGCAGGAAGGCGCCCACCATCGTGTGGACGAGGACGGCCACCAGGCTCGACGTCCAGGCGAGGACGACGAAGTGGACGAACGAGTTCACCGTGTGCCCGCCGTCCACGGTCCGGATCATCAGCGCCGACAGCAGCGCGTTGAACAGGACCACCAGCAGCAGGAGGAAGCGGATGAGCGGGATGTTGTAGTTCCCCGTGCTGATGAGCCCGGAGAGGTTCATCCCGTTCGTCGACAGGTCCACGGACATGGTCGCCAGCAGCGCGACGACCTCGATGCCGATGAAGAAGGCGAACGCCGAGGCGGCGGTGATGCCGTAGAGCAGGCCGATGAGCGTGATGGTGGCCTGCTCCCGGCGCTCGCGGAGCTGGAGCACCTCGTTCATGTTCTCGGAGATGAGCTCGCCGAGGCGCTTCGGCGAGCCGCCCATCTGCCGGCCGATGAGGTACATCTCGGAGAACTTCTGGATGAGGTACGACTGGGAGTCGGCGGTGAAGTGGCGCCAGGCGCTCTCCGTGTCGATGCGCATCGCGAGGCGCGTGTAGAGGTTGTCGACGTCCTTGGTGAGGCTGCCGAAGTCCTTCTTGCGGAGGTCGCGGAGCACGGCCGAGGTGGTCGACTGCTTCGCGCTCTCGGAGGCCCCGAGCGCCCGGATGAAGCTGGGGAACTCCCCGTCGCGGTCCTTGATCTCCCCCTCGACGCGGCGGACCACGAGGCCGGGTATGAGCAGCGGCGTGATGGGGATGATGGCCTCGATGAGCAGCGGTATCCCGTTGACGCCGGGCAGCAGCGCCGCCAGCGAGAACCCGCCGAGGCCCAGGAGGTCGGCCGCGACGACGACCAGGAGCGCGACGGCGAGCACCCCGCCGACGACGATGCTCCGGCGGACCGCCGGCTCGGCGGCCGCCGTGATGCGCTCGGACTGGTACCAGACCGGGTCGTACAGGGTCACGGTGTGGATGGCGTAGGCGAAGCCGAGCTGGACGAAGACGAACATCGTGATGACCGCGGCGACCGTGACCGTGGGGTCCGTCCCCGTGAGGATGGGGAGCACCACCGCGAAGACGAGGCCGAAGGTCATCGAGAGGATCATCGAGAGGTAGAGGTCCTTCATGACCTCCAGGTTCTCGAGCGACCCCTCGTAGATGGTGACGTAGTTCTGGATGACGACCTTCTGCTCGTTCAGGAGGAAGTCCTGCAGCTGCTGCCCCGCCGCGAGGGTGTAGGCCAGCCGGTCGAAGAAGTCGGAGAGCGGCTTCGAGGGCACCTCCCGGGCGCGGCGGCGCAGCGCGTCGTCGAGGCTCTGGTTCCAGACGTCGACGAGCTGGACGACCCGGTACATCTCGTCGGCGAGGGCGCCGTACTCGTCCTCCTTGGCGAGCTCCCGGAAGACCTCCATCCGGTCGATGTTCGTGGTCGAGAGCACTGTCATGTGGGTGATGAGCAGGTGGAGCCGGTTCTCGAGCTGACCGCGCTCCTGCTCGAGCACCAGCTTGGGGTAGAAGACCGCCGCGAACAGGACGAGCAGCCCGAGCGCCGGGATGGGCAGCCGGATGAAGAGGGGCAGCGGTAGCAGCACCGCCGCGGCGACGGTCACGAGGAATCCCACGACCGCCGGCAGGAGGTAGAGGAGCAGGTAGCGGTAGAGGGGAACGTCGAGCCGGTCGTAGGCCTCGGCCAGGCCGGCGATGGCCCCCCAGCCGAGCGGTCCCGACTCCGCGTCGATGGAGGCCATGGTCACCGATCGACCTCGAACGGGAGTCCCTCGAGGCCGTCGCGCTGGAAGTTCTCGATGAACTCGTTGACCGCGTGGTACTCGAGGATGCCCTCGTCGATGGCCCGGCTGACGAGCTGGCTCCGGAACGAGAGGTCGTCGTAGATGGCCCGGGTGTCCTCGTAGCCCAGCAGGGTGGCGATCTGCTCCTCGAGGACGTACGAGTTGTTCATGCCCCGGAAGACGATCTCGTCGTCGACGGGGTCCCAGTGGAACACCTCCCGGGTGACGACGCCGTCCATCTCCTTCGAGTACCCCTCGATCTCGTGGACCGAGGTGACCCGCCGGAGGATCTTGTTGCCGCGCTTGACCCGGTTCTGGAACAGCGCCACGTCGGCGTTGTCCATGAACGTCTGGGGCACGTTGATGGGGTCGGAGGTGAACCGCTGGATCATCGAGACGATGTCGCTTGCGTGGAAGGTCAGGATGACCGGGTGGCCGGTCTGGGCGGCCTGGAAGGCCATCCGGCCCTCGGCGCCCCGGACCTCGCCGACGATGATGTAGTCGGGCCGTGACCGCAGCGCCGCCGCCACCAGGTCGAACATGTCCACCTCCGTCGAGTCGCCGTCGTCGCCCTCGCGGGTCAGCAGCTGCTGCCAGGTGTCGTGGGGCGGGATGACCTCGGCGGTGTCCTCGGCCGTGTAGATCTTCGAGTCCCGGGGGATGTACGAGAGCATGGCGTTGAGCGTCGTCGTCTTCCCGGACGCCGTCTCCCCGACGACGAACACCGTCTGCTCGTTCTCCATGCAGAGCCAGAGGTAGGCCGCCAGCTCGGGCGACACCGTCCCCCAGTTGACGATCTGGTTGATGGACAGCGGGGTGTCCTTGCCCTGCCGGATGGTCAGGGACGGGCCCTTGATGGACACGTCGTCGGAGTAGATGATGTTGATGCGCGAGCCGTCGGGCAGCGTCGAGTCCACGATGGGGTGGGCGTCGCTGACGGGGTCGCCGATGCGCTCGCCCATGTTCCGCAGCCAGTTGTCGAACTCCTCGGGGGTGCCGAAGTCCACGGTGGTCTTCGTGAGGCCGTAGACCGAGTGGTCCACGTAGCACTCGTGGGGACCGATGACGTGGATGTCCTCGTTGGCCGGGTCGCTCATCACCGGCTCGAGCGGCCCGAAGCCGACGATGTCGCGGCGGAGCCGGTAGCGGACCTTCTCGTAGGTCGCCCGGCTGGTCGGCTGCCGGCCCGTGAGGAGCCGCTTGGCCCGCAGGAGAGGCGTCTCCGCCCCGTCGCCCACCACCTCGACCGACTCGTTCAGCAGCTCGTCGATGCGCTCGTTGTACTCGTCGGGGTCCGTCGGCGCCGGCTTGCTGACGCTGCGCTTGAGCAGCCGGTCCTTGACGTGCCCGAACACCACGCCCTCCTCGGGCGTGAGCTCGGGCTCGATGCAGTAGTACTTGGTCCGCTGGCCGACGTCGCCGTAGACGTGGCAGAAGATGAGCTCCTCCACCGGGTAGAGCACGTTCGGCCGGTTGGACTCGTACTCCTTCGAGGCCGCCTCGATGAGCGTCGGGTACTCGCCGGTGATCTGCTTGAACTTCTTGAGGTGGTCCCGGAGGTGGGTCCAGCGGCCGGCGAGCTGTCGCAGGTCGGCCGATAGCTGCTTGGTGCCGTGCTCGGACATGGCTCCTACGCGACGCTCCGGCTCTCGATGACGATGCCCGTGTCCGTCCGGACCGAGTACCCGATGATGTCGCCGACCTGTTCGCCCATCCCCGCGAACCGCTTGACGGCCAGCTGGCGGCGGACCTCGTTGCCCACCGTGATCATCTGGAGCTCGATGAAGACGTCGGCGATGGACCGGAACGGCCCGATGATGTCGTCGTCCACGGTCGAGGGGTCGACGGTGAGCACGACGTTCCGGCCGTCGGAGACGACCTCGCGGAAGAACGAGATGATCTCCAGGGCCGCCTGTCGCTCGTCGTTCTGGCGGACGAGCGCCTCGAACCGCGGGTCGTTCCGCAGGATGGCGTCGAACGTGTCGACGATCACGACGTCGGCGGTCCACATCGTCCGCGCCGCCATCAGCCGCTCCATCAGCCGCTTTCGCTCGCGCGGCCGGTCGTCGCCGCTCAGCGAGTGGCCCGAGTCGAGCGAGGCGTAGAGGAACAGCAGCCGCTCGTCGAGGAGGTCGTCGACGACGTCGTAGCCGAGCGAGGTCATCTGGTCGATGAACCCCCGCACGGTGAGCTCCGTCGAGAGGTACGTCACGGTCAGGCCGGTCTCGCAGAAGCCGGCGCTCAGCCGCTGGGCCATCACGCTCTTGCCCGCCCCGTACTCGCCCTCGAGCAGCACGATGCTGCCCGAGGGGATGCCCCCGCCGAGCTCCTCGTTCAGCCGGTCACGGCTCTCGAGCCCGATGGAGTGGATGTGGCGGGCGCTCATGTGCGGAACTCCATCACGGCCTCGTCGCCCGAGACCACGACCTTGACGCGGTGGTCGCCGGTAGCCAGCGGGACGTCGGCGACGGTGACCTCCAGGACGGTCGTGGGCTCCCAGGCGCTCGCGTCGACGACCGTCGTGGTGACGTTCGTCTGGATGACGCCGTCGACGAGCACGTCGATCTGGTTGGGGTCCGACGGGATGGTCCGCGACCCCGTGTTCTTGACGAGCAGCGTGAGCTGGTTCGACCCGCTGTCGTAGACCGCGGCGCTGCCGGGGTCCGAGATGATGGCGATGTCCGTGCGGATCTGCTGGCTCAGGTGGAGCCCCTGGTCGTCGATGGCCCCGCTGACCCGGCCGACCTGCGTGGTCAGCGCGCCGGCCACCGCGGCCGCGACGATGATGCTGGCGATGAAGAGGATGAGGTGGGAGACCGGGACGCTCGCCATCAGGCCACCGCCTGCGTGGTCGACACGCCGTGGTCCGTGACGAGCTTGACCCGCTTCGGGGGCAGGTGGCCCCCGAGGACGGCCGAGAGCGTGCTCGCGTTGACCTCGATGTGGTAGGTCTCGCCGGGCAGCCACAGGTCCGTCGTCGAGTCGTTGTTCACGGTCGCGTTGGCGTACCGGTCCGCCGGCACGAACTGCCCGTCGACGAGCAGGTCGGTCGCCGAGACCTCGAGGCTCGTGGTGCCGACGTTGTCGGCGGACACCAGGAGACAGGAGCCCGACGAATCGCAGCCGCTCCCCCCGGTCCAGTTCGCCGCCGTCAGTTCGATGGCCGTGTTCTGACGGGCGAGCTGGCCGGCCTGGGCGTCGTGCTCGGCGTGGCGGACCAGCTCGACCCCGAAGGCGGTCGACGAGTAGACCATGCCGAACGCCACGAAGGTCGCGACGGCCAGCACGGCGAACGAGCCGCTGACGGCGAAGCCCATCTACCGGCGGCCCTCCGGCCGTGGGGTGGCCGCCGACCGCGAGCCGAGCGAAGCCAGTCGGGAGACGTACCGGAGGCTGTTCAGGTGGTCACGCGGCGTGAGCCGGGCGGGGACGCCGCCGTCGGTGGCCGCCGTCGCCGGCTCGCCGTCGAAGCCCACGACCGCGAGCGCGGTCTGCAGCTCCTCGGTCGCGTCCGGGCCGAGCCAGCCGACCTCCTCGTAGAACCGGAGCGCCCGGTTCGCCTCGGCGGCGCCGGCGCGGTCGACGAGCGACCCGAGCCACTCGAGGGCGAGGAGCTCCGCGGCGACGCCGGACGGTACCGAGGCCAGGTGGGGACGACGGTGCTCGCCGAACTCGAACCCGCCGATGCGGCCGTCGCTCCCCCAGATCTCGGCGGGCACGAACCGTCCGTCCGGTCCGTCGGCGTCGTCCGGCGCCGGGGCCGCGACCTCGTCCACCCCGTCCACCGCGTCAACCTCGTCCACCGCGTCGAGCCATCCGTCCTCCCGAGCCGGCGCCTCGCCACCGACCGCCCGACCATCGACCGGCTCCTCGCCCCCGGCCGCGGGCTCGACCCCCGCTTCGGCGGCGTCCGCGCGAGCGCGGTCTGAGAGCTGGTCGGTCCCGTCGAGGAGGTCCTGTACCACCTTCGCCGGGTCCGCCTCGGGTTCCCCGTCGTCGACGGGGCCCCACTGGATGGGGTCGTCCTCGTAGGCCGCCTTCAGGTCCTCGAAGGTGAGCCCGTCGTCGTCCGGGACGGGGTCGGCGCCGTCCAGGGGCTCGTCGTCGACCGCCCGCTCGTCACCGTCGACCGCGTCCCCGACCGCGCCGTCGGCGGGGGTCGACGAGGCACCCTCGCCGACCGGGTCTGGGCCGGTGGCGTCGCCCGGTTCGCTCGCCACCGCGTCGTCGCCCGGTTCGCTCGCCGCCGTGACGTCGCCCATCGGTCCGTCGTCACCGACCGCCTCGGCGTCGCCCGCCCCATCGGCAGCCACCGGCCCATCGACCGCCTCGGCCTGGGGCGCCTGCGCCGGCGCGGCCTCGGCCGACCCGCTGTCGGTCGAGGCCGTGACGGCCATCTCCGCCCGGTTGAACAGGCCGAACCCCTCGCCCGTCGGCTCCCCCTCGGGGGCGTCGACGAACGGGTTCACGCCGCTGGTCACCACCTCGTAGATCTCGAGGAGCTTGCGGACCGTCTCCTCCACCTGCGTGACGGCCTCGCGCACGCCATCGGTCTCGTCGCGGACCTCGCCCATCGCGAGGGCGAGCGACTCGACCTCCCGTTCGAGGTCGTCGAGCCGCTCGTCGTCGGGCGCCTCGTCGGCCGTCTCCAACCCGTCGTCCCAGGGTTCGACGTCGTCGAAGTCGCCCTCGACCGGGTCGTCGTCGAGGTCGTCGAAGTCGTCCACGTCGTCGAACCCACCGTCGTCGAACTCCTCGGCCGCGTCGGCATGGCCACCGCGCAGGCGGTCCCTCAGGCCCATCTCGAGCCCCCCGGTGCGGTGAACCTCACGCGGACCCGGCCGGCCGATGCCGGCCTGTCGGCGCCCCCGAGAATCCCTCCGGCCCGGCGGGCCGAACGGGCGATCGTCTGGGGGTGGAGGAACACGGTCATTATCGTTCTTGGTTCCGGTGTGTCCGAGGTACGTATGTACTTTTACGTCAAAATATCTGTGATGATAATTTTCGTCGACGGCCCGGGACCGCCCCGAGCTGAGTGCGTTCTCGGGGCGGGGTCGGCCTACCGGCGGAGCAGGAGGGCCGGCAGCCGCAGGCGGCCAAGGTCGTCACCCGGCGGGTCGAGGAGGGCCAGCCGCCGCAGCACCGGGGGGAGCGACGAGGCCGAGGGGACGTCGACGAACGGGTTCACGCCGCTGGTCACCACCTCGTAGAT
>Ga0102944_1000292_pt1 | contig 40138 bp, 40 predicted proteins | sample SalPonD_shore_MG_FD_78172 | JGI IMG/M metagenome (GOLD analysis project Ga0102944, IMG submission 78172) | Salt pond soil microbial communities from South San Francisco under conditions of wetland restoration - Salt Pond MetaG... | ecosystem: Environmental > Aquatic > Marine > Intertidal zone >... | reverse complement strand
CCTCTACGTTGTTCTGGCACCGTTGCGCCAGACGCAGGTCCTCACCGCATATCGCACTGACACATGGGAGCTTCTTGGTTCGGTTGACCTGGCGGTCAATGCAAGTGACATCACTTTCTTTGACGGTGCCATTTACGTTGCAGCAACGGCAGCAGCTCCCGCCGGCTACGTCATCTCCGTATACTCGCCCACGCTAAAGTTACTCGGACACTTTGGAAGTATTGCAGCAGATCCTGCAAAACCAAATCCCGGTGAGTTTTTCGGGCCCGTGCGCTTCCTTTCAAATAACCGAGAAAGACTGATTCTAAGCGATGCGGACGCACAGGGGCGTGCGCCTGATCGAATTGTGGGTTTTGCGGACGGGACCGGTGCCGGCTGGCAGACGTTTGACGGCGGGACATACGGAAGGTTCTCCTTCTGAGGGCAACCCGCCGTGGATATTGGCCACCCGCTCGCCACCTGCCGCCCGGAATCACTATACTTGAACCATGGCACATGAACAAAAACGAAAACTGCTCTTTGTATGCACGGCCAACCAGCAGCGCAGTCCCACAGCGGAGCGGCTTTTCAAGGACGATTCCCGGTTTGAGGTGCAGTCAGCCGGGACCCACACCATCATGGGACACGCGGTTTCAGATAAGCTTCTGGAATGGGCAGATGATGTAGTGGTGATGGAAGAGATGCACGCCCGTGCAATCAGGCGCGATTTTCCGCAAGCGGTGCAAAGCGTGCAGATGCATGTCCTGGGAATCCCTGACATTTACGAATACATGGATACGCGGCTGCAGCAAGAGATCAGGGAGCGGATGGAAAAGATATACGGGCCGGGTTCTTAGCGGCAATAGCCTGCCGGGCTGGGGTCGGAGAAGTAAGGCGGCAACCACGGCGCGGCGTGCAGGGCACGGCCGGGCCGGTGATATAGCATTCCTACAGCACAATCATCGCAATAAACAAAAGCGGTAGATAAAAGACCGATGTTTTCAACAAACGCCGTGCTGCGGGACGGGTACCGGCGCGTACGGCGCGTACGCCGTCTGCCAGAAACCAGATGCCAAGACCGGCGGCAATCGCGCCGTAGCCGGGGCCGGCCAGCGGCGTGAAGATCGGCAGCACACTGACCACAAGCAATCCGGCAAGCGCTCCGAGGATTTCTGCGGCAACTTTCTTGCCGCTCTTATCCACAACCGGCAGTACCAGCATCCCCGCGCGCTCGTAGTCTTCACGGTACATGATGTCTATGGAGAGAAAGTGCGGGAACTGCCAGAAGAATAATATGCCAAAGAGTATCCACGCGCGCGGATCCAGGGTGCCCTGTGCAGCGGCCCAGCCAAGAAGCGGCGGAGTGGCGCCTGAGAGCGCTCCAAGAGCCGTGTGGTGCGCGGTCTTCCGCTTAAGCGGCGTGTAGACAAGCAGATAGCTCGCCGCGGTAAAGACCACAATGGCGGTAGCAACCATGTTGAGCGCCAGGACGGAAAGGATAACGGAAGCGATGGTCATGGCAAGACCAAAGAAGAGTGCCTGTTCCGGTTGGAGTCGCCCGGAGGGCAGGGGGCGCCCGTCGGTGCGGCGCATGAGCGGGTCGTAGTCTTTTTCGGCAACGTGATTAAGCGCAAAGATGCCGGCTGCCAGGAAGCTCGTGACAAGCAAATTGTACAGTGCCAGCAGCCAGTTAGGTTCTGAGCCCTCTGCAAGGAAGAAGGCAGACATCGATATGATCAATATGAGCGTGGCAATGCGCGGCTTGGTAAGCTCAACGTACGCCTTTAATCTCTCCGCCAGGGATAGGGGCATAGTTTCAGTGATAGGTGCCGTGGCCATGTTACGCTTTCCCCTCAGCAAAAACGCGTCCTGTTACGTAGAAACGTAGGATGAGGACGATGGTAACAGCAACTATCAGCGCGCCTACGGCCAGGTGTGCAGAAGCAATTGCAACGGTGAATGCGGGAACTGACCCGGCTGCCGCGGCAGCCCGCAACAGGAGATAGGTAACCACTCCCAGGGCAAGCTGAACCAATAGCAACCAGCTCAAGATCCGCGCCGGAGCCAGAAGCAGCCGCAAGGTGCGGGCGGCGGCCTGTGAATCAGGGGAGCTCTTCTTTGCCTTTCCAATGACCATTCCGGAAATCCCGCCCAACAGGAACACAACCACCACTGCGGCAATTGCATGATACGCCACACTTAAAAGCCCGTGCCGGAACGCCGCGCCCAGAAGAATTTGAATCAAGAGGATAATGCCTGCCGTGATGCTATAAGAAACGATGCGCGGCGTAAGCCACTGCGGGGACCAATCTGCCCTGGTAAGGTGAAAATGACTTTCAGATTGAAAGAGCGCAATGGAGACGGTAAGCGCAAATATGGCCTGGGCCAGAAAGGCGTGGATCATCGCCACAGCCTCGCCATGCTCTTCACCCAAAATGACGCGGAGACCGCCAAGAACGGCCTGTGCAATGACTGCAACCAGTGCGCTTGCAGTCACCCACTTAACCCAGTTTCTCCGCTCACGGCGGAACACAGTGACGGTGAGTGCTACCACAAGAAGAGCTACAACAGCGGCAGTGACGCGGTGGAAGTATTCAAAGATTACTTTTCCGGCAAGCTGCGCCACGGGAACAAGGGTTCCAAAGGCAAGCGGCCAATCCGGGACGGAGTCACCGGCCGTGTTGCCGGTAACTAGAGATCCCATCACTAAAAGGAGAAAAGTTGCCGCTGCCGTAGTGACTGCCAGTCTAAACGTGGTGTGATCCGCTTTCCCGGCGTCGGTGGCCAGAGGCGTATGCCCGGTTGAAGTTTTCTTCACAATAGGTGACTTCCTCCATCTCAAACATTACTATTTCTATTCAGTTAGGTAAAGTAATTCATTTCCAAGGAGAAGAACGTGAAGAATTACACTATACGGTTCCTGCTCATTTCAGGCATCACCCTGGCGCTTCTCGGAATTGCCTCGTGCTCCGGAAAGCAGGCCGCATCGGCATCAAACACCTCTCAGGGAAGTTCTTCCGCCGCCGGGCAAAGCGCTACGGCCGGGAGCGGAGGCAGCAGTACGTCCGGCGGGGCAGCAGGCGCTTCGCTTCCCGCACTGGATTCAGGGTACAAGAAAGTCCAGAAGGATGGTTTTACGGTGCAGTGGAAGGTAGATGGAAAGAATCTGGATGTAGCAGTTTCTTATGCCACCACCGGCTGGGTTGGCGTTGGCTTTGGGACCACCGGGCTCATGGAGGGCTCCAATATCATCATAGGATACGTGAACAACGGGAACGTGACCATAGAGGATGACTACGGAAACGCTCCCAACCGGCATGCGTCTGACACAAGCCTTGGCGGAACGGACAACATTTCAAACAAGCAGGGCGCGGTGACAAACGGCACAACAGAGCTGCGCTTTTCCATTCCGCTTGATTCCGGTGATTCCAATGATGTGGTCCTCACGCCCGGGAAGCCCTACAAGGTGATCCTGGCACACGGTCCTACCGGTGCCAATGACCTGACGGCGTATCACGGCGCGCGCGGCCACGCGGTGGTTGATATCACCCTGTAGCGCGCGTGCCCTCCGGGCTTCGTTTCCGGCGCGGTTTGGTGCCGTCCGTGGCCTGAAGCGGTCAGGTGGTGCCCGGGCCGTACCGGGCGCCGCCGGGGCCGGGCGGCGCTGAAAGCGTGCCGCGCGCGGCACTTCTTGATTACCGGAAAAATACCAATCTTCTCAAAAGGGTACCGGAAACCGGCTTGATTTCCCGGAAAGAGTTCCGTACTATGGTAAGTAGCTTTGTCTTTTTGTCATAATTTTCAGGTGGTGGGATGAAAAAGAAGAAGACACAACAACCGCAGCAGAACGAGGGATCGCTCGTTCCGGAAATCAAGGATGAAGAAAAGAGACTTGCCTCAATGATTGAGCAGGCCCAGAAAGGGGCTGAGGAGCAAGTTGAATCTGCCGAGCAGGAAATGCAGCGCCGGATAGAAGAAGCGCGTGAAAACGTGCCCCGTCTGGTGGAGGATGAACGGCAGAAGGGTGTGGCGCGCATTGAAAAGGAAGCGCAGCGGACCCGCGAAGAGTGGCGTCAGGGAAACCAGGCGCTCAAAGAGGGTGCCGAGTCCAACGTGGATGCGGCGGTGACCTATCTGGTTGACCGCGTTGTTGGCGGGGGAGGTGCCCTGTGATCAGTAAGATGAGCCGCGTTGAAATAGTCGGGCCCATTTCACTGTTTGACACGGCGCTCTACTCCATTCAGGATGAAGGCGTTCTTCACATGGAGCCCATTCCTTTAGCCGAGTCTCCCGAGAAAGGTATGCTTCACCGTGTTCCGCTCACCCGGGAACAGGAAGAAGAGCGGGATGCGCTGGAAAATCTGGATGAGATGCTCCATGATGCGGTAGGCCACATCCCGGAACAGGTAACAGAACGGGTAGAGCGCACAAAGGAGTACCGTGACCTTTACGCACGGTGGGAAGGCGAGGATGTAGCGGCCATCAGTGTTGCCGGTCGCAGTCTTCATGCCAAGGTGCGTTCACTCATCCGGCGGCGCCGCAATCTGGCGGATGACCTGCACGTTCTCGGCTCCTATGAGGAAGTGGTTGTGGCCCTGGCGCCGCTGGTGGAAACCCATGAACTGCCGAGTGACTACGAGTTCACCGGCATTATCCTGGACCAGCGTGACCACACCATCCGGGAACTTTTCAAGAAAGAGCTGAGAAAACTCACCGGCGGGGAATACCGCTACTTTGAGGCAAATCTCTCAAACCGGCGTGTTGCCGCCCTGGTAGGCTATCCAAAGCACGCGTCCATGGAGGTCCGCTCCTTTATTGTGGAGGCGGGCATTGGGCAAATGAACGTGCCGCGCTATCTCAGGGACAAGCCGTTTGAACAGGCCCTGGCGGAGCTTGAGGACGATATTGAAGAGCTCCGCGCAAAACAGCGCAAACTCGACGAGCAAATCGAAGCGTTCTATTCCAGCCGGGCTGCGGAGCTTCTGGCTCTGCACCGCGTGGCACAAGACCGCTATTCTCGCTATAAGGCAACCTCCCACGCGGCGGTGACGCGGTATACGTTTCTCATTCACGGGTGGCTGCCGCGTGAAAACGAGGCGCCGCTTAGAAAGCGTCTCTTCCAGCTTTCAGACGGGTCAATTGTGTTCAGGCGATTACAGATTCCCCGAACAGAAAACCCGCCCGTGCGGTTGCAGAACCCAAAGGCAGTTACACAGTTTGAGCCGCTTCTTGGGCTTTTCCCGCTGCCGCGCTACGGTACCATCGATCCAACCCTATCAGTGGCAACAGTCTTTCCGCCCATTTTTGGCCTTATGCTCGCCGATATTGGCTACGGCATTCTGGCCGGCATCGGCGCCATTCTGGTGCGCTGGCTGGGACGGGCCAAGAAACTGGCGCGTCAGCTCTCCTTTGTGCTGGGAGCGTGCGCGGTATTTACCATCATATTTGGATTTGTCTTTGGCGAGTTCTTTGGTGAGATTGGCAAGTCGTTCGGATTGCACCCGTTGTGGCAGGAACGTTTTGCCTTTACCGGGCCGGAGAAAACGAAAACGCTTCTGGGTTACATGGCCATTGCGCTTGCCATTGGTATTGTGCACGTGCTTTTTGGACTGGTGCTGGGCGTGATTAACTCCGGGCGTACCGGAGACCGCAGCGGCATGGCGGAGAACCTCGCCAAGATCTTTGGCGTTTTTGTGCTCATGTTCTTTGTAGGACGTCTTGCCAACCTGCTCCCGCCCATCTTTAACTCCGCGGTTGTTGTCTCAGCCGTAATTTTCCTGGTGCTCATGGGCTATCAGGTGATGCACCGGCCAACGCACGGATTTGTGCTGCCGCTTGAGGTGCTTGGTACCATCGGCAACATCCTTTCTTACGTTCGTATTATGGCCATCGGCCTGGTCTCGGTGGTGCTTGCGTTCCTTGCAAATCTCTTTGGCGGCATGATGCCGAGCCTGCTCTTAGGAGTGATAGTAGCGGTATTGATTCACGCACTTAATCTTGCGTTGGGTATCATTGACCCAACCATTCAGGGCCTTCGTCTCCATTACGTGGAGTTCTTTTCCAAGTTCTTCATGGGAGGCGGAGCACCATATTCGCCACTTAAAAAAATTGGAGGAGTATCTGCATGAATCGGAAGTCACGACTACTTCTGGCCTTTTTCGTCATTTTTCTCATCGTAGGTTCCGTTGCGTTTGCGCAAACCGGTGAGGGCACAGAGGCTGCGGCCTCAGGCGGACGGAGCGCCCTTGCTACCGGACTCATTGCCATTGCCGCGGCGCTGGCCATTGGGATAACCGCGGTTGGTACCGGCATTGCACAGAGCCGCATTGGCGCAGCAGGCGCCGGCACCATTGCAGAACGGCCGGAGTCCACCGGAACTATCATTATCCTGATTGCCATACCGGAAACCATGGTGATCCTAGGGTTTATTGTTGCCGTAATCATGCTGTTCACGCTCTAAGGGTGAATGGTTGTGGCTGCGGAAAAGACACAGGAAGCGGACAACACAGAGCAGCTTCTATCATCCATGCAGAAAGAGGCTGACGCCGAAAAGGAAAAGATAGAAACAGAGGCTGCGGAGCGCGTGGCCTCCATCCGGCGTGAGGGCGAACAGGAGCTTGAACAGATCCAGGCCGATGCAACGCGCAGACTGGAACGCGAGCTTGCCATGACGGAGGACCGGCTTGTTGGGCAGGCCCGAATGGACGGAAGAAGCGAGCGCGTGCGTATCAAGCAGGAGCTTCTGGACAACGTCTACCAGGCCGCCCGGACGGAGCTTTCCTCTCTCTCTAAATCCACCGACTACGCGGAAGTGATTGGCCGGTTAATTGGTCAGCTTGCCGAAGAGATGAACGGTGAAGTGGTGCTGGAGGTGGCCCGGGATGAACGGAAGCTTGCTGAAGAGGCGCTAAAGCGTGCCGGGCTTTCGTGGACGCTGGAGGCGGGCCATTCTGTGGCCGGCACTCTGATAGCCAGGAGCGCGGACGGCCGTAAGATTGTTGATAACAGCGTATCAGTCCGCCTTGAGCGCGCCGGCAACGTGTTGTCTGGAGAGATAGCATCAATTCTATTTGGCGGTGATCGCCCACAGTCATGAGTGATTACGACTATCTGAACGCACGCGTGCGCGGTATGAGTCGTCATCTCCTTGACCGTGACACGTTTGACGAGTTACTCGCATCCAGCACGGAAGACGTGATCCTGGACGTGCTCCTGGAGTCTTCTTACGGAGAGGAACTGCGCAGCGTCATGGGATCCGGACATAAACTTCCGGTCATAGAAGACGCAATCCGGCGCAGTCTTTCACGTACCGTCCGGCACGTGCTCTCCCTGGCGCCGGAGCGGCCCCGGGCGCTTCTGGGCATTCAGCTCAACCGCTGGGATGTGCAGAACATCATCACCATTCTCCGTGGGAAGATGCGCGCATCAACCCGTGATGAAATTCTCACCTCCCTCGTGCCGGCGGGGCAGTTCCGCCTGGCACAGCTGGAAGAGCTGAGTGCAGAAGATGACATGCTTTCCGTGGCGGACGCGCTTACCACCTGGAATTACGAGTTTGCATACCCCATCCGCCGCGCCATCAGAGAAAATGCAAGAACCACGGAACCGGCTCAGCTGGAGACCACGCTCTTTCTGGAGTACTTTCAGTGGGCCTTTTCCCGCCTCTCTGATAAGGATGAGAACGAGGCAATTCTGCGCAATCACCTGAGAATGCAGGCAGACCTCATGAATGTCATGGGCTCATTGCAAATTGTGAGCGCGCATGAGCGTCACGTGGTGGAACAGCGTATAGAGCGTATTCCCGGCGGATTCCTGGTGAGCCGCGTTCTTGATGAAATTGAGGCCCAGCCTAACGTGGCAACGGCGCTTGAAATTCTTGAAGGAACCTATTTTGCGCCCGCTATTGAGCGCGGTATTCTGGTTTTTGGCCAGACAAACCAGCTCTCCGTTCTGGAGCGCTTTCTGGAGACCGTGGTCATGGAAAAGGGCATGAAGCTCTTTCGCGGTGGCCCGTTCACCGTGGCGGTTCCGCTGGGATATATCTGGCGCAAGGTCAACGAGTATATCAATCTCAGGCTGGTGTTGCGTGGTACCGTTTATCAGATGCCGCCTAACATTGTGCGGGAGGAGATGTTCTTTGCTTAAGGTGCTGGCGGTTGTACAGGAAGATTTTGGACTCGGACTGAACCTTGCCGGAGTGGTGGTAAACAGCTACGGGGAGCAGAAGGAGGGTATGAACGCCCTGCGCGATGCGCTGACTTCCCGCGAGTACGGGATTGTAATTATTGAAGAGGCGTTCTTTAATTCCCTGGACTCGCGCTATCAGAAAGACCTCCTGCGGAACACGCATCCACTGGTTGTGCCAATTCCGGCGGAAATGAAATGGAAGGACACAGAGGAGATTTCTGAAGATGATCTGGTTGCCCGCCTCATCAGACAGGCGGTGGGCTACCAGCTGAACATTCAGGTTTGAGGGTAGGATGGACACAACAAAGGAAAAAACGGGAACCATAGCAAGAATATCCGGTCCCACCGTGATTGCCCGCGGAATGGCGGGTGCCCGCATGTACGAGGTGGTCCGGGTTGGAGAGACCGGACTCATGGGAGAGGTGATCAGACTGGAGGAGGATGAAGCGTTCATCCAGATCTATGAAGACACCTCCAGCCTCACCATTGGAGAACCGGTAAACCGCACCGGGGAGCCGCTTCGAATAAACCTGGGGCCGGGACTTCTTACCTCGGTGTATGACGGTATTCAGCGGCCGCTTGCCCGCCTGGAAGAGTCCACCGGCGCATTCATTGGCCGCGGACTTTCTGCTCCGGCACTCGATCCCGGGCGAAAATGGAGGTTTGAGCCGGTAGCACAGGCGGGCCAGGAAGTCACAGGCGGTACGGTGGTAGGAACCGTGCAGGAAACTGATGCCTTCACGCACAAAATCATGATTCCGCCGGGAACAAACGGCAAGATCAAGGAACTTAGTGCTGGAGAGTTCACGGTAGAGGAGGCGGTGGGCAGCCTGGAAGACGGAACGCCCATCATGCTGACCCAAACGTGGCCGGCAAAGATTGCGCGGCCCTACGCGCACAAGGAAGACTCCATCACGCCCTTTGTAACAGGGCAGCGCGTTTTGGACTGCCTTTTTCCCATAGCCCTTGGCGGAGCCGCGTGTCTGCCGGGCGGGTTTGGCACCGGCAAAACGGTATTGGAGCAGTCTCTTGCCAAGTTTTCCGCGGCAGACATCATTGTCTACGTGGGATGCGGCGAGCGCGGGAATGAGATGACTGACGTGCTCACGGAGTTCCCCGAGCTTTCAGACCCGCGCACCGGCGGATCTCTGATGGACCGTACGGTTCTTGTGGTAAATACCTCCAACATGCCGGTTGCCGCGCGTGAGGCCTCAATTTACGTAGGCGTCACCATTGCCGAGTACTTCCGCGATATGGGAAATAACGTGGCGGTAATGGTTGACTCCACCTCGCGCTGGGCGGAGGCACTCAGGGAGATTTCCTCACGGCTTGAAGAGATGCCGGGAGAGGAGGGATACCCAACATACCTGGCGTCCCGGCTGGCTGCGTTTTATGAACGCGCGGGGACGGTGCTGTGTAACGGACGTCCCGATGAAAAGGGGTCCGTCACGGTTGTTGGCGCGGTATCCCCGCCCGGCGGAGACTTTTCAGAGCCGGTCACGCAAAGCACCATGCGCTTCACCGGCGCGCTCTGGGCGCTGGACTCCTCCCTGGCGCACCGCCGCCACTATCCGGCCATTAACTGGCAGCGCAGCTATACGCTTTACTTCACCGCCATCGAGGCGTGGTATACGGAGAAGATACACGAACGCTGGGGTGAAATGAGAAACGAACTGAATGATGTTCTCAGCAAGGAAGGGGAGCTGCAGGAGGTGGTGCAGCTGGTTGGGCCGGACTCTTTGCAGGATTCAGACCGGCTGGTGCTTGAAGTGAGCCGCATGCTGAAAGACGGCTTTTTGCAGCAGAACGCCATGAGTGACATAGACGCAACGTGTTCTCTGGAAAAACAGGCGGGAATGCTTGAGCTGCTTCTCTCTTTTTATGACCAGGCGCGCCGCGCGCTTTCAAAGAAAGTCTATCTGGACAAGATCCTGCAGCTTTCAGAACGGGAGGACCTGCTGCGCCTGCGTGACCTGCCGGAGGACGAGTTTGGAGAGAAGAAGCAGGAACTAACGGAAAGCCTGGAGCGCAGTTTCGGCAGATTGGAAAAGGAGGGACGGTCACTGTGAGCAAGGATGTATTGTACAAACGTGAATACCACGGGTCACGGCGTATCTCCGGCCCGCTCCTTTTTGTGGAAGGCGCGTCCGATCTTCCGTTTAACTCCATAGTCCGGATTGAAGGGGGAGACGGCGAGGTACGAAGCGGCCAGGTCATTGAAGTTTCAGAAGAGTTTGCGGTTGTGCAGGTTTTTGAGCAGACGCTTGGCCTGGATGTAGTGAGCACCTCAATCTCACTGGTAGACAGTGAAGCGAGGCTGGGCGTATCTGAAGACCTCATAGGCCGGGTAATGAACGGCGCCGGAAAGCCAATTGATGATCTTCCGGCCGTAGTTCCTGAAGCACTCCGACCCATTGCCGGAAGCCCCATAAACCCTATCTCCCGGGCAAAACCGGATGACTTCATTCAAACCGGAATATCGGCCATAGACGGCTTTAACACCATTGTGCGCGGGCAGAAGCTTCCCATCTTTTCCGGCTCCGGACTTCCCGGCAACGAAATTGCCGCGCAGATCCTGCAGCAGTCCCGCGTAGTAGGGGAGGACCGGCAGTTTGTGGTGGTATTTGCCGCCATTGGAATTACTGACCGGGAGCGCAGCTTCTTCATGGGCCAGTTTGAGAAGACGGGCGCGCGCAGCCGGACCGTGATGTTCATGAACCTGGCTGATGACCCTACCATAGAACGCATCATGACGCCGCGCTACGCACTTACCGCTGCGGAGTATCTCGCGTTTGAAAAAGGCTATGAGGTGCTGGTTGTGATGACCGATATGACCAGCTACTGTGAAGCGCTGCGGGAAATAGGCACGGCACGGGAGGAAATCCCGGGCCGCCGCGGCTACCCGGGCTACATGTACACGGATCTTGCATCGCTGTATGAACGTGCAGGACGCATACGCAACCGGGAAGGCTCAGTCACGCTGCTTCCCATTCTTTCCATGCCGGACGATGATATTACGCATCCCATTCCGGATTTGACCGGCTACATCACCGAGGGGCAGATCTTTCTCTCCCGCCAGTTGCACCGGCGCGGCGTATTTCCGCCCGTTGACGTGCTGCGGTCGCTTTCCCGGCTCATGAACAACGGAATCGGAGAGGGGCACACGCGAGAAGACCACCGGGGAGTATCCAACCAGCTCTACGCGTGCTACGCTGAAGGGCAGGATATCAGGCGGCTGGTTTCCATTGTGGGGGAGGAAGCGCTCTCAGATCTTGATCGGCGCTACCTGCGTTTTGCAGACCTCTTTGAGGATGAGCTTATCGCGCAGGGCATGACGGACAGGCCGGTAGAGGAAACACTGGACACCGGATGGCGCATCCTCGGAGTGATTCCCAAGTCTGAGCTCCGGCGGCTGAACAAGGACCTTATTAGCCGTTACTTCACTGAAATCATGGAAGACGGCGTAAAGTCGCCCTATTACTAAAAGGCGGCGGAGTATAGCGTATGGAACAGGTTAGCCCCACCAGAACGGAGCTTCTCACCAGGCGGTCTCAAATACGGCTTGCGCAGCAGGGAGCAAAGCTTCTGCGCGGCAAGCGGGAGGCGCTTGTGCGGGAGTTTTTGGAAGAGATCAAGACCTTCCAGTCTGACCGGGAGGATATGCTCAAGTCTCTCACTGAAGCCGCTCAGTCCCTGATGCAGACGCTCTCGCTGGAAGGACATGAGCCGGTGCGCTCTGTTGGACTGGCCACCCGCAACGCCATTGAGATAGAATTGAAAGAGCAGAACATCTGGGGCACCAAGGTTGTGGATGTGGAAAGCGAGTACAAACCGCACCTTCTGGGAGAGCGTGACTACTCGCCGCTTTCGGTAAGCTCTCGCATTAACGAGTCCGTGGACCGGTTTGAGGACGCCGTTGAGCGTATCATCCGGGTCGCACCGCGCTTTCACAAACTCGGCCGCCTGGCGGAAGAGATCCGCAAAACCTCGCGCCGTGTGAACGCCCTGGAGCAACGGCTTCTGCCCTCGCTGCAGGAGCAGGTCTCATACATTCGCTCCGTGCTGGACCAGCGGGAGCGTGAAGACATTTTTCGTTTGAAACGGATCAAGAAAAAAGATCGATAGAACCGATAAAACAGAGGAATTGCCGTGTTACTTTCCGAATTGATTCAGCCAGATCTCATTAAGCTGGGAATGGAAGCCCACAACAAGTGGGATGCCATTGAAGAGCTCATTGACCACCTCATTACTGCGCACGAGCTGCGCATGACAAACCGTCAGGAAGTGCTGGACGCGGTGTTTGCCCGCGAGCGCTCGCTCTCTACCGGGCTGGAGCACAGCCTGGCCGTTCCGCACGGCGCGGTAGATTGCGTGAGTGACATCCTTGCCGGTATTGGCATTTCTGATGATGGTATCCCGTTTGAATCCCTGGACGGGAAACCGGCCCGGCTGGTTGTTCTCTTGATTATTCCAAAGGGCGCCTTCCAACGGCATGTGCGCACGCTTGCAGGAATTGCGCGGCTTGCGCGGAATCAGGATTTGCGAGAACGCATTCTGGACGCAAAGTCAGAAGATGATGTGATGAACGTCATATATGAGCTGGAAACTACTGAAGAGTCGGAAAAGACCCCTGACCCGCATGACACCATGCCGGACTGAGCCCGCCTGAATGAACGCTGTTTGTGTCTACTGCGGGGCATCCCCCGGAAGAGGAACCGAGTATCTTCACGCTGCCACATCTCTGGGCAATGCCATTGCAACGCGCGGGCTCACACTTGTTTTTGGCGGGAGCGGCGTGGGCCTAATGAAGGCGCTGGCGGACGCGGTGCTGGAATCAGGCGGCAGAGCGGTCGGTGTCATTCCGGAGGCGCTCATGCAGCGCGAAATAGCGCACAACAGCCTGACCGAGCTCCGCGTGGTGCCTGACATGCACGTGCGAAAAGCCACCATGATGGAACTTGCAGACGCCTTTGTGGCGCTTCCGGGCGGCATTGGCACGCTGGAAGAAATTGTAGAAGTCATGAGCTGGGCGCAACTTTCCATTCACACCAAGCCGTTCGGCCTGGTAAACACCAGCGGCTACTATGACCGTTTTCTCTCATTTCTTGACCACATGGTGACAGAAGGGCTGCTCTCTCCGGCCACCCGTGCGCTCATCCAGGCCCGCAACACGCCTGAGGAAGTCCTTGATATGCTTGAAGATGGGGCGTGACGCCAGAACGGCCCGGGCTTGACAGCGCAGGAACGGGGCGGCTACTATGACGCCGGCTTTTAGGCTGGCGCCGAGGGCGCTGCAACCCATGTAGAATGTGCATCCGCACAGTAGGAGTTTTTATGAAGAAAGCAATTAAGCTGGCGGTCATCGCGGCGCTTTTGACCGTGGTCGCTGTCTCCTGTACCACGGTCAGTTTCCAGGGGATTCAGGCTCAGAAGGACCTTCCAGCGTACACCGTGGTAGGACAGTTTGAGAAGGTCATCACGGATCCAGCAATTCTTGGAAATGCCGGTGGAATAAAGCTCATTCCCCTTGGTGATGCAGATGAGCGCATCTTTACCTATATCCAGGATGAGATTACCAAGTGGTCCGGGGACGCGGCAATTAACGTCACCATTGAATACCAGGCAACTTTTGTGGACATTCTGCTAAACGCGCTGACGGCTGGCATTTATGCGCCGAGCCACATCGTCATTAAGGGAACAGTGGTCAATTACAACTAGCAATGTTATGAGACTTCCGAGCTTTTCACACGGGTGGCCGCAGCGCCGCCCGTTCTTATTTCCTCTGCTGGTGCTGAGCCTGCTTCTATTCAGTTCCTGCTCCGGCGGGCAGTCGCGGGCAGTGCAGCAAGCTGCCACTGCGTTCTTGAAGCAGAACGCCCCGCTTGATACGCAGGGTCCGTACGAGCTGTCCAACATAGCGGTGCACGGAGATGAGGCCACGGTGGAAGTGACCGCATCCGGTGAGGACGGGAGCGTTATTTTCCGCCTCTTTGCCAGGAAGGCCGGAGATCAGTGGAAGATCCAGGATAAGGTACAGCTATTGCGGAAAACGCTGCGCCTCGTTCCCGCGCCCTCATCAAAGACAGACGGGTCATGAAAAAAGCGGCAACTCGCGGCCCGTCCCCTCGTTCACGCATAGAGCGGGAGAGAAAGACCGTCTATTTGATGATACGGCTCTTTTGCCGGCGGCATCACCGTGCGGCCGGGGCGGAACGCGGAGGCGCCCATGATCTTTGCTCAGAGTGCGCGCATCTGTATGAGTACACGCGGAAGAGGCTTGCAACGTGCAGGTTTGGTGAAGAAAAACCTGTCTGCTCAAAATGCAGTGTTCATTGCTACGCGCCCGGTCCGCGGGAGCAGATCAGGCGCGTGATGAGATTCTCCGGACCGCGCATGCTTTTACGCCATCCCTATGCTGCGCTTATTCACCTTACAGACAGCGTCCGGTCCGGAGTGAAACAATAGGACGGATTACATGTGCGTGCTGATAGTCACGCGCAGTACCTGTGACACTGACGGGTAGGTGAATCCGTCCATAACATCAGAAACAGGCTGTACCTGGCCCATCTCGTCTTCGCCCATGTTTGGACCGCTTTGCCGCGGTGCCTGGTGCGCTCCCATGCCCGGCGCTTCGTTTACTTCAGTGCCGGCGTCATAGAGCGTCACCATGCGCGTGACGTTTCCGGTGACCGGGTTGTCTCCCTGAAAGAGTGCAATGCCGTTCATACCGGGGCTGTAGAAAAGATCGTTTGATTGCACGTACATGGTGGCAAATGAGAGAGCGCTGCCTTCTCCGGCCGTGACAGTAAAGGAGTAGGCTTTGCCCGGTCCCGCGGGTCCCGCACCGTTTGCGCCGTCCGGGATAGCGGCTACGCCGTGACTGGACACATTGGAAAGCATCGCAACGCTTTTGTCTACCGTAGACGGATTTCCGTCCTCCGCGAGAGACTCTAGTCCCTGGATCTGATGTCCCATTTCCGGTGTGGTGTACGGGTTGCTTCCCGTATGTACGGCCCAGGCAACCGGGGCAATGGGCGTTGGACTTCCGGAAACCACCTCTACGGTGACGGTGAACTCGGTAGTGCCCATGGAATCCATGGAAGAGTCCATCGAAGATTCCATTGAGTTCATAGTCGTGGGGCCGGACTGACAGCCGACTGCCAGAACTGCAACCGCCAGTGCTGCAATAAGTGTGTACTTCATGTTCTAACCTCCTGATCAAATGTGATCTTGCGCATGAAGGTAGTGTGCGGATGTAACAGATGTGTCACGGAAGAATAAAGCGTGGGTCACATTGGTACGCCCTGGGTCCGTGCGGCGCGCGCAAGGCAAGAGAACGCGTTATACTGTTCAGGTGATGAACGAACAGGAAACGGTTCTGGTAGTGGAAGATGACCCGAACATTGTGGAGCTTCTAAAGCTTCATCTCTCTGATCTCGGTTTTCAAACTGATACCGCGGGAAACGGACGGGCCGGCCTGGAAAAGGCGCTTTCCCGGGAGTACGCTCTTATCATACTGGACCTGATGTTGCCGGGTGTGGACGGGCTTGAGATTTGCCGGCGCGTAAGGGAGAAGACGCACCACGTACCCATTCTGATGCTCACCGCAAAGTCCGAGGAGCTGGACAAAGTGGTGGGACTGGAACTGGGCGCGGACGACTATATGACCAAGCCCTTCAGTACACGGGAACTTATTGCACGGGTAAAGGCTATCACGCGCAGGGTAAGGGATATCCGTGAAGAAGCGGAGCACGCCGGTGCGGCGGAAACTATCCGGCTGGGTGCTCTTGAAATAGACCAGGGGAGACGGCGTGTGACGGAAAGCGGAAGAGCCATCGACCTGACAGCTAAAGAGTATGAGCTTCTTTTCCTGCTGGCATCAAATCCCGGTCAGGCGTTTAACCGCGAGCAGCTTCTGGACCGGGTCTGGGGATACCAGTATGACGGCTACAGCCATACGGTGAACAGCCACATTAACCGCCTGCGCAGCAAATTAGAAGCGGACCCTTCCCACCCCCGCTACATACGCACCGTGTGGGGATACGGGTACCGTTTTGCGGAGTCAGGTGAGGTGTAGCGGTATGATTTTTCCAAAGAAATTTTACCTGCGGATTTCTGCACTTTTTCTCTTTCTACTTGTGGTGATGGCGGTGGTGCAAACCATTGCCGCCCGCGCAAGCTATGAGCGGCGGCAAATTGAGGTAGATCAACGGGTGAACGCCGGACTGGCTGCCGCTATGGCCGCGGAAATAGAACCGTTTCTGGGCTCGCCGCCGGACCTCTCCCGCGTGGGAGAAACCATTCACTACATGATGGTGATGAATCCCGCAGTGGAAATCTATCTGCTTGATGCAAACGGGAAAATTCTTGCATTTTACGCAGAGCCTGGAAAAAAGATAGTTGCAGACCGTGTTTCCGTTGCTCCGATCAAGCGTTTTCTCTCACCGGGTGCGGTTTTTCCCATTTACGGCGATGACCCGCGCCATCCGGGAGAGAAGAAGCACTTCTCCGCGGCGCACATCGATATGCCCGAGGGTGATTCCGGATATCTCTACATTGTATTGCGCAGCAGTCTCTATGACAGCGCGGAAATGGGCCTGGGAGAGCGTTACCTGCTTCTGTCTCTGAGACAGGGGCTGTTTGTGGCGCTTCCCATTGTAGCGCTTCTGGGCCTGGTGGTCTTCTTCTATTCAACGCGCCGCCTGGAAGAGCTGAACCGAGTGGTGCGGGCGTTCGGATCTGACGGCTACAAGGGGCGGGCGCTCATATCCTCCGGAGATGAAATTGGAGAACTTGCCGCTTCATTTAATGCCATGGCAGACACCATTGCCGCTAACGTGGAGGAACTGCGTAACGCGGATCAGAAGCGGCGCCAACTGGTGGCAAGTATCTCACACGATCTTCGCAACCCCCTTTCCTCAATCCGCGGCTACACGGAAACGCTTTTGGAGCGGGACGGGCGACTGGAGCCGGAAGCCAGGAGGCGCTACCTGGAAATAGTACTGCGCAATACCGATGTCCTTGGGCGGCTGGTGGAAGATCTTTTTGAGCTCTCCAAACTTGAAGCAAGGGACGCCCGTATTCGCAAGGAGCGTTTCTCATTGAGTGAGCTTGTCCAGGATGTGACCCTGAAAATGCAACCACGGGCGGAGGAAGCCGGAAATACGGTGCGGGCGGATATTCCGGATAGTCTGCACATGATAGCCGGAGACGTGGGGATGATTGAGCGTCTTCTGACCAACCTCATTGACAACGCGGTACGGCACACACCGGTAAACGGAAACGTTACCGTCTCCCTTTCACAGCAAAACGGAGTGGTCCGAGTGCTTGTGGCAGACAGCGGTCCCGGCATCCCGCCGGAGGATCTTCCTCACCTTTTTGAGCGTTTCTACATTGGCGATGAAAGCCGTTCCCGTGCCCGGGAGGGTAGCGGGCTGGGGCTGGCCATTTCCCGCCGTATTGTTGAACTTCACGCGGGGGAAATTGGGGTGCTGATGACATCTTCAAGCGGGAGCGTGTTTTTTGTGGACTTGCCGAAAGGCCAGGGAGAGGCTTAGAGCGGTCCGGACGGGCGACCCCGGCCCTGTTGCCGGCGCCGCTCGCGGAGAGCTGGCCGCGCGCCGCACCCTTTCGGGTTGCCCGTTGCCCTCAGGCGGTGCATAATGAAGGGGCGGGAGTTGGACCATGAACGTCAAAGTACGGCAGGCGCGCCAGCCAGACGCCACCTGGATAGAACAGCGGTACACCGAAGTGGGGTTTGCCCCTGTTGACCTTGCACGCGACTTTGTGGCAATTGCGGAGGTGCTTGGCACACCTGCCGGGCTTGCCCGAGTTTCCGCTCTGGGCGGACATGACGCGGAGCTGGGCGGCATCTATGTACTTCCGGAGTACCGAGAGATTGGCGTTGCCCGCAAGCTTGTTGAGTTTCTCCTGGAGAGCAACAAAGCCTATAGCACCATCTGGTGCCTGCCGTTTGAGCACCTGCGGGAGTTCTTTGACGGCTACGGTTTTCACACGGAAATTGAAACGTGGGATATACCTCACGCAATTGTTGAAAAGCATAGCTGGTGCAATCGGACCTATCCCGTCCCGGTCCTTCTTCTGGGAAGACGGGCAGGCGAGACGCCGGGCAAACGTTTAGCGGGCACTTGAAGATTTCCGCTCTCTCCGGGATACTGGTGGTACTGCGGCATAAATTGACTGCAGACTGGAGATAATTACACATGCCACAAGAATCGCGCAGCGTTGCCATTCTCTGGGACGCTGAGAATATCAATCCGAAAAGTCTGAAATCACTTGTAGACGCCGTGACGGAGTACGCAGATCAGTTTGGACGTATTTCCGTTGCCTACGCCTTTGGTGACTGGACCAAAGGTGACCTCAAGCACTCCGATGAAGTGCTTGCCCGGGCGTCCTTTCAACTTGTACAAATCCCTAAGGGACGGAAGAACAGCGCGGACATATCGATGGTCACAAGCGGAATGGAACTACTCTTTCTCTATCCGCACGTGGCCACCTACGTGCTTGTAACCGGTGACTCCGATTTCAGGCCGCTCTTGGTAAGCATGCGCCGGCGCGGCGCGGAAACTGCTATTGTGTGTGACGCCCAGAGTGCCAGTGAGGATCTTCTTGCGCTGGCGGATCACTATACGGACTACCGTGACCTCCTCGCGGATGATGAGGATGATCAGTCGCCGGACCAGACCAACGGAGAGAAGACATCCATCACCCGGGAGCAGGCGTTTTCTCTGCTCGTTGAGGCAATTGCCATAATGCAGCAAAACAAGAAGACCGCCACGCTTGGGCCCACCAAGATCAGGCTTAAACTTCTCAATGACAGCTTTGATGAACGTGACCTTGGATACCGCTCCTGGAAAGGCTTCGTGCTCGACGCGAAGGACAAGGGGTATATCGATATTGAATCACGTGAGTCTGACCTGGTGCTTTCACTCAGACAGACAAGCCGCCAGGACCGGGAAGGACTTGCCGCTCCGTTTACGGCGTTCCTTGTGGCAATACGGGACGCGGCCGGAAAGGATCCGCGGCGTGAGGTGTCATTTGCGTCAGTGGGAAAACTTCTCAAAGAGCAGGATGTTGACTATCGGAAGTTCGGGTACAAGAGCTTGAAGACCCTGGCAAAAGCGGCGGAGAAGCGCGGCCTGGTAGAAATTTCCTATAGAAACCTGGAGCCATACGTCAACCTGACCGCCGCCGGTGCTTCCCACGGTTAGTGGCCCGAAGATTGGGTATTTCATCCCGGCACGCGGAGGGCGCCACCACCAGCCGTCGGGGGTATGCTTTTCAATTCCAGAAAATGGTGCTATTGTTGCTTCGTGCGTGTGCGATCGCGGTTAAAGAATCTGTGTATACGTGCTCTTGTGGAGTCAATGGACATTCATACTATGGTTCATGTGACTCGCCGTATCCTGCCAAACTACGACATCCATGAAAGCACCGGCTTTCCCACCAGCGTACCGGTTCCAAACCAGGAAGCCGCTCGCCAGATTGTTCAGGATATGATTGACACCGGCATGTTTCTCCCCTTTGTCAGTCTACTCATGGAGGTAGATCGTGCAGGGTTTGTAGGGCGCCGCTACCGCATACCGCGCGTACAGGAAATACTCGCCGAGGTAACCGACGAAGGCTACTCCTATGATGAAGAGCGGCGCGTCTTTGTAGAGAATTCCGAACACAGGAAGACCAAGAACTGGGGCGTGTTGCGACCGGGAGAGATGTACACTTTTGCGTTTGTCCGCATGGACATAGTCGGAAACTCGGAGCTGGTGCGGGTCCACGGAATGGAGCGTGTCTCAGAGGCGTACGCAGAAGTACGCGGCCTTATTACCAGAACGCTTGATCGCAGGAACGGAAGAATCTGGAGTTGGGAGGGCGATGGAGGATTGGCGGCATTCTACACGGATGACATCAACAGTGCTGCCGTTTCCACCGCCATGGAACTGCTGCATGAGCTTTTTCTCTACAATTTGCTGCACAACGGATTGGACACAGACATTCACATGCGGCTGGCGGTACACAGCGGGCAAACACAATATCAGGACACAACGAATGAGATCTCAAGCGAGGTCATAAAGAAGGTACTGCGCATAGAGGCTGAGCATACGGAGCGGGATTCACTGACCATCTCTGAGACCGTCTACGCCTCTTTAGATCCAATTCTGGCAGGACTCTTCTCTGTGTGCGCAAGTGGCGCATCGGGTACACACTACAACTACCGGCTTGCCTTTGAGGAGTAAATGGAAATACATGTGTTTTCAGACAACTCCAGAATAACACACGTGTTTGCTGCCATCGAAAGAAGCCGGAAACACCATGTAATTTACGCGGAACGGGACAAGGCGCGTGACTGGGTGAAACGGGCTGCGCGGGCGGAGATCGCCTACGTTGACGTAGGAGGGCTTGACGGACGGGAATCTGCCAACTTGCTTCGATTCCTGGCCCGTTCCTCCCGCTGCAGCTACGCGGTCATTGATCAGCGCGGTATGGTAAAGGACCCTGCGCGTCTATTTCACGAGGGCGCGGTTGACTATCTTGGAAAAGACGCGGCCAAAGAGGGCGCGGATACCAGAAGAATAGATGCTGTTGCCGGGTACGCCGCGCACCTCCGAGAGCAGACGGAGGAACAGCACACTCCCGGCAAGGATGAGCTGGCCTCACGCTACCGCCTGTGCGGTCCCAGCTGGCGCGAGGTGGCACCGGACCAGGAGTACACATTCTGGATGCTCTACGTGGAGATGGACGGCGGCAGAGAGTATCAAGAGCGCTCCAGTGATTCAGATGCAAGCTCTCTCCTTGCTTCTTTTAAGCAGGTGCTGAATGAGTATGTTGATCCGGCGGGGGGCCGCATCTGGATGTGGAAGGAAGCCGCAGGGTTGGTACTATTCCCCTTTGACGGCGAGTCATACGCCCCGGTAGTCGCGTGCCTGCGGATGATGTTGAACCGTGCCATTATTAACGTGGAAAGCTTTTCAACGCGGACGGCCGTTTCATTTCGCTTTGCGCTTCATGTCGGTAACACCACGTATCGGAACGCGGGACATACCGGAACCATAGTTTCAGATGATGTGAACTTTATTTTCCACCTTGGAACCCGGTTTGCTAAACCGGGTGAGTATGCGCTGACCGGCCAGGTCACGGAAGTGATACCCGGGCCGCTACAGTCATACCTTATTCACGGCGGTGATTTTGAAGGCCGGCCGGTTTACCGGATGAAGCTTCCCTCGCGGAAATAGTCCCGCCTACTTCGGAAACGCTCCCAGGGCGTTAAAAGTCCTGCGCTTGCGTTCTCCGGTCATCATCGGGGCCACCACCTCATTCCACTTCTTGTAGTGCTCGGTAGTCTTGTGAGCGTCTATAGCCTCTTCGTTCTCATACACCTCGTAGAGGACATACTCACCCGGGCGGTCAACGTCAGAAAGCACATCAAAACGAAGGATACCCGCTTCAGCAAGTGAACCTCGTTGATTTTCCAGCGTAATCGCTTCAAACTCGGAAACTGTTTCCGGATTCACGTGTACATCGATGACTCGTACAATCATGTACCTATCATAGCTGCTCCCCCGGTCAGTTGCAACGAAAATGGCAGACTTCTCAACTTTCACCAACAGCTGGACGCGGCCGCGAGCGGAAGAGTTGACCACCGGACGCGCCGTCACTTCAATATTATTCGGAAAGGGGAGCCCATAGCTCATCTGGAGCCGGAAATACGCCGCATGGACGGCGTTGACGTCACCGGTGAGCTCATTCCGCACGGTACGCTGGGACGAAAGATCAGGCAAAACGGGAAGAACACCACGTTTCATGAAGGAATTGAACACTGTGTATACACGCTGGACCGTATTACCACCGGAGACAAATGGGCGCATAATCGGCGGGGAGGTACGCTCGGCGCACGGGGTCACCGCCAGTCAGATTGGGAACGAGCCGGGGGTGCAGACTACCGTAATCACCCGCATCGATTTTATTGTGCAGAGAGGGATACAACGGATAAAGGCACTGCATCAAAAGCGTATGCTCATGATGCAGAAGCTGGATGAACAGCCTGAAGGAGCGGCCGACGAGCGGGCTACTTGAGCGGCCGGAGCGCCTCTATGATTCCACGTACAAGTATCGAGCAGTCTGCCGAGCCCCTGGACAAGCCCGCTTCTGCCTAATGTCTGTTACACCGCGTTTCTGCTTGCGTTAACAGATGCCGCAAGTGACTTGATGACCATCTTTTCGCAAATGGAACGCTCTTTCTCAGAAAGCTCCGCCTCGCGCAGTCTGGCCAGCGCGTACTGCTGAATGACCTGAACCGGCAGAATGATGTCTTCCCGGAGGCGTATGGATTCCTTTATCGTGGGTTCTGATGCGAGGATATCGGACTGGCCGGAGATATCCACCAGGCTGCGGCGCGTCCGTTTTGCCTCATCAGATAGAATGTGCCAGAAGTCGCCAAACTTCCTGTCTTTTCCCATGAATGCCGTGAGCGGATAGTAGGTCTTGCTGAGGCTCTGCATGGCGTTTTCCACCAGGGTCCGGAAGAAGAGTGAGCGCTGGTAGAGTTGCTTGAGTGCGTCCGCCTTCTCCTCCTCGATTGCCTGTGCAATGCCGCCTCCAAATCCAAAGAAACCGGGAATGTTTTGTTTTAACTGGCTCCAGGCGCCTACAAAAGGAATGGCGCGCAGGTCACTCAGGGTAAGCTCATCCGTGTTGCCCCGGCTGGTGGGCCGGGATGCGATGTTCGTCTGCCCGTAATACACAAGGGGTGTCATTTCCTTCAAATACGGCATGAATTGCGGATGTTCGCGAAGCTTCTGGTACGACTTCCTGCAGGTTTGAGAGAAATTGTCCAGGAACTCCACATCTTCAGGCTGCAAATCAGAGGAGTGGGGAAAGAGGTTGTTTTCAAGACCTGCGCTTACCAGTTGTTCCAGATTGTGGCGAGCGGCTTCTTCCGTACCGTACTTTGAGCTTATTGTCTGTCCCTGCACGGTGAGGTGAATCTCACGGCTTTCAATAGTCTTTCCAAATGAGCGGTAAAACTTGTGCGTGTTTCCGCCTCCCCGGGCAGGTGGACCGCCCCGGCCATCAAAAAAGATGACCTGCACACCGTGTTCACGTGCCACCGTTGTAAGGCGTTCTTTGGCGCGGAATATTTCCCAGTTCGCCGTCACGTACCCTCCGTCTTTTGTCCCGTCTGAGAAGCCCACCATGATGGTCTGCAGGTTGCCGCGTTCCGCCAGATGGCTCCGGTACTCCGGATGACCGTAAAGTGTTTCCATTACCTTATGCGCCAGTGAAAGATCCTCTATGGTCTCAAACAGGGGGACAATATCGAGCTTGATCCCGGAATGCATGCGAAGGGCGTGGTGTGTCAGCACAAAGGGTGTCAGGATATCAGAAACCGAGTGCGTGTTACTGATGACGTAGCGATGCAGACCCCGTTCTCCATTGTTTCCCTGAATTACGTCAGCTGCACGGATTGCCTGAATGATATCTTTACTCCGACTTTCCTGCGGCATGAGCGCCGAGGCGTCAATCTCCTCTGAAACGGCGCCCAGGAGCCTCCCGAGTGATTCAACTCTGGCGGCGTCATTCATGGCCAGGTAATCACCGCCGCTGAAGGGAAGGTCAACTAATTCACTACGGCGCAAGCCTTCAATGAAATCTTTCACCGCCTGTGCGTGCACGCGGCTGTCCTGGCGGAGATCCATTGACGCAAAGTGGAACCCAAAAGTCCGTACCTTGACAATAAGTTCCTGAAGCTGCTCGGCAAAGAGGCCCATGTGTTCAATCTGGAGCTTTTTGTGAACTGATATGAGTTCCGATTCCAGTTCCTCCGCACTCTGGTAGGCGGATTCACTCACATCTTCACACGCCGCATCTTCTTCAGTGTCCGCCGTACTGACTTTCACCAGCGGATAAATGGTGAGACGCAATTTCTCGGAAATGCGTGCAATCCGTTCCGTGATCCCTTCAAATGTCAGCCGGCGTTCCAGTCTTTTCAGATCAGCCTGGTAGAGTCTGAGCACGCTGGATCGAAGAAGACTCCCCACCTCACGCGTGGTATCTGCGGTAACGTACGGGTTTCCATCCCTGTCACCGCCTGGCCAGAACCCAAGCTCCACGTTTGGTCCGGCCGGACCGTGATCAAATGAACTGTCCGGCAAAATCTCTGCAAGGGTGCGCTGCACCCGCGGGACTGTTTCATAAAAAATGTTTTCCAGGTACCAGAGAAGGCTCTTTGCTTCATCCAACGGCGTGGGTTTTTCCTTGTTCTTGAAGCGGGTCTTGCCCATTTGCAGGAGCAAGTTATAAATGCCCTGCAGGTCATCGTTCCGAAGCGCCTTGGATAGGTCCGTGATAATGGCCAGGACCTCATCCGGATAGAACTGGGTGGGGTGTGCGGTAAGTACTACCCTGACGCGAAAGTCTTTAAGCAGTTTTGCATACGCTTCTTCCTTGTTTCCGGCACTGATTCTTCCAAGCAGCTCCTTCAGGCTTCCGGTACCACCGAGATCCTGCACAAACGGGAACGCGGCATCTTCCAACGCGTCAAAGAGCACCACCTGGCGTTCAGCTATTTGCATGAACTTGAACAGAACCTCCACCATCTCTTCTGAATCGGTGGACTCGGTGCGCTCCGCAAAGAAGTTTTTCACAATTCCCGCCGGCGAACCGCCTGTTTCCAGTTGTTCACGGCAATAGGAGGCAAAAACCGGCAACATGATGCCGGGTTGCCGGACATCTTTGAACGGAAGGCTTAGAAAGAGTCCGTTATAGATTTGATACTTGAGTGCTACATGGCTGTTAAACGCGTCCCAGTCTCTCAAAGTTGACCTCCACAGTTCAAAATAGCAATTCCAAACGCAGGAGGAAAACGATATTCCCTACTTTCTGTGCATGACGCACACCCAGGCAGGAATTGAACCGGGCTCACCCGGAGTAAAGACGTCCGCGCGCAACTCCTCTATGGTGAAGTATGGCGCGTAGAGCCGGATAACCTCTTTTTGGCTCCATACGGGTGGCCCGCCAAAGCGGGACGAGCCTTCTCTCTTGGCCATAAGACTGTAGAAATATCCGTCTGGAGAGAGCAGTTGTTGAATCCGCTTGAGGACTGGATTGTGCTCCCGGGGCGAAGTGAGCATGTGTAGCAGCCCCCGTTCGATGACAAAACCAAAACTCCCGTTCTCCAGATCTTTTCCGGAAAAGGAGTCCGGGAACTCGCCGGCAATAAACGTGGCGGAGACCCCGGCGTCTTCCGCCTTGTTGCGTGCTATTTCCACGGCGGTGGGGGCCAGATCTATGCCGGTTACGTCAAAGCCCCGCCGAGCAAGCCAGATGAGGGTTCCGCCCGTGCCGCATCCAACGTCTACTGCACGGCACGGTGCAATGCCATATTGTTCTACCACGCGCGGAACGTGGCGGTCATACGGTCCGGGGTCCCAGGGAACGTGGCCGCTGCGGTAGGAGCGTTCCCAGTAGGAGGAGCTCATACCAGCACAAATTCCGCCTGTTTGTCGTCAACGGAAACGCTCTTGACTTTGACCGTGACCCGGTCACCAAGGCGGAACACCTTCCCGTTCTTCTCACCCACAAACTGATAATTATCCGCATCATATTTGTAGTAGTCATCAGACATGGCGGAAACCGCAACAAGACCCTCTATCATGTAGTGCTCAATCTCCACAAAGAGCCCAAATGATGCGACGCCGGAAATTACGCCGTCATACACGTTGCCTACTTTCCGGGACAGGAACTCCATGGATTTGATCTTGGTGTACTCACGTTCTGCGGATACCGCTACACGTTCCATTTCGTTTGCCTGGGCACACGTTTTCTCCAAAAACCGTGCCAGTGCCTTGGACGTGTTCGGTTTTGATCTCTTCTTCCCATCCGGGTTTTTGCCGCCGTAGCGTTTTACCAGGCGGTGGACGGCAAGGTCGGGATAGCGCCTGATAGGGGATGTAAAGTGCGTGTACGCATCAAAGGCAAGGCCGAAATGGCCGGCATTCTCCGTAGCGTATACAGCCTTTGTCATCGACCTGAGGGCAATGGTCTCTACAAATTCGCGGAACTCCAGGTTTTCAATGATGCGCAGAATATTCCGATAGTCATCCGGCTCTATGGTATCTCCTATTCGGTACCGTATTCCCAGCCCGGAGAGTATCTGCAGGAATGATTCAACATCCTCCCTTGCCGGCGCTTCATGCACCCGGTAGATGAAGGGAAGCGAGGTTTTTAGATTTTTTTGCAGCGTTTCAATGTGGGAAGCTACAGTCCGGTTTGCCAGAAGCATAAACTCTTCCACCAGGCGGTGCGCGTCCAGCCGTTCCTTTGGACTTATTTCCCGCGGGATCCCCTCTTTGTCCAGTGTTATGAGCAGTTCGGTCATGTCAAAGTCTATACTGCCGTTTTCCTCTCTCCGCTTGCGGAGCATCTGGCTTACAAGCTGCATCAGATGGAGCGTCTGCGCATTCTTGTCAGATTTTCCTCCAAGGATTTCCTCCACTTCGGCGTAGGTGTAGCGCCGCGCGCTCTTAATGACGCTCTCCTCAATGGTGTAGTCATGGAGATTTCCCAGAGAGTCCAACTGCATCAGAACGCTGAACGCAAGGCGTTCCTTGCCTGGAACCAGACTGCAAATGTCATTGGAGAGCCGTTCCGGGAGCATGGGGATGACGTGCTTTACAAAATAGACCGATGTGGCCCGTTTCCACGCCTCCTTGTCAAGCGGGGAGTTCTCAGTTACGTAGTGGCTCACATCCGCAATGTGCACGCCAAGTTCAAATAGACCGTTCTCCAGTTGTCTGAGAGAAACAGCGTCATCAAAGTCCTTTGCATCCTGCGGATCTATGGTGTAGCACGGAAGCTGACGCAGATCCCGCCGGCGCTTCAACTCGTTCTTGATATCAGGCCGGGAGATCTTATGTGCTTCTGTTTCCACTTCCTCAGGGTATTCAAGCGAAAGACCGCGGGAGAGTGCCACAACCTTAAGATCCATGCCGGTTTCGTCCTGATTGCCGACTATTCGTTCAATGCGTGCGACCGGGGCACCGTCACGGCCTTCTCCATCAATGTGTGCAACCACCACATGGCCGCTTTTTATTTTCTTTGCCAGTCCTGCTTTGTGAAGCAGAGAGTCCGGTACAGATATGGAATTAGGCAGTCGCGCATCCTCAGGGAAGAGCACCCCTCCGTTCCTGTTCTTGCGGAAGACTCCCACGATATTTTCTGAAGAACGCTCTATGATGCGGGTCACTTTGCCGGAAGGCCTTCGCTTTCGATCGCCGCCGGTGGGCGCAGCTTCAACCACGTCGCCATGGATGGCCCCACCCAGGTGCTCGTAAGGAACAAAGAGATCCGGGCCGTCTTCCTGCCCCACAAATCCAAAACCTTTGCTGGTTACAGAGAGTTTACCCTGTACTGTTTTCTTTTTTTGTTTCATTTTCTCCTCTATTGTAACGAAATTCTCACCTGCTCGAAAACAGAATCCGTCTTTACAATTGCCTATAGCTCTGGTAGTATTTGACTTTCTATTGAATTTCTACCCTGCATTTCTGGTCGGTACCATGGAACAGAATGATAACTTAGAATTGATGCAGTCGGAACTTCTTTCGCAACTTGAAGCGTTCCGCTCACTCCAGGAGTCCATTTCCAGCCACATCTGGGATATGATAGCCGTCGCAGATCTGAACACCGCCTATGTAACGGAAATGGTTGACTCCAACACCAGAAATGTTTCCTCCGTACAGCGGGTGCATTCGGAGCTTCAGGAAGTTACGGAGGTTTCTGAACGAATTGTAGGGCACGTCGATTCCTCCCTGACACAGCTTGCAACGAGCAAGCATTCCTTTACCAAAATGCAGAGCACCATGACGGATTTCCGGACAGCCCTGCAAGACATGGAACAGCGGTTTCAAAATTTCCGCCAGCTTTTTGAGCAGGTAGAACAGGCAACCGGTCAGATTTCCCAGTCAATAAAGGCTATAGAAGACATTTCCAGCCTCACCAATTTGCTCTCCCTGAACGCCGCAATTGAAGCTGCCCGCGCCGGAGAACATGGACGCGGTTTTAAGGTTGTTGCTGGTGAAGTGAAGAAGCTTGCAGAGCAGAGCAAGTCCTTTACGGACGAAATCTCGGGCCTTCTCAAGACACTTCAGACCGGGATTTCAACAACCTTTCAAGGTCTGGAAGAGTACGAGAAGACAAAGAACGTCATTCAGGAACAAATCAAGAGCAGTGAAAGCGACCTCAGCTCATCTCAGAATGCGCTGGAAACGGTAGATACGGCGATGCAGGATATTGCAGATTCCGTGCGCACACAATCTGCAAACACGGACAGAATTTCTTCTCATATTACGGATTTAAACGATTCTGTGCAACTGCTCTCAGAGAGTTCCAAGCACATCATACACAATCTCAACTATCAGTCTCAGTCAATTGGACAGGTTGCCCGGATAGAGGAGGGGAGCCGGGCGCTGGTTTCAGAGCGGGAGTCGCGTCTGCAAACACTGGGGATCATGAGCCGGGAGAGTGGGCTCACCACCGTGGGACATGATGTAGCGTATCCGCCGTGGATTTACACGCTGGGAGGTCAGTCGGCAGGTCTGAGCGTTGACATTATGGACCTGCTCAACGAGGAACTGGGATTGAAGATGTCCTATCAGGCAAATCAGTTTAACCAGGTTCTTCAGGATTTCCTTGCAAACCGTCTTCGCATTATATTGAACGTGGCGTGGCCAACTGAGGCCCTTGCGGATAAGCCTGTAGTGGTTACCAGATCCTATGCTCGATTTGAACCGGTGATCTTTGCGCACCGCAACACACTGCCGGAATCCGGCGCGCTTTACAGTCTGGAAGAGTTCCGCGGGAAGCGGATTGCCGCCCAGGAGGGATCTTACGCCATGCATAGTCTTGATGAATATGACTGTGAAATGGTAGAGGTTAAGAACGATATTCAGGGCATTGCAAAGCTTATCTGGCGGCAGGTGGACGGTATTGTGACCGAACAGAAGGTTGGTGCGTACCTTTCTGAGAAGTTTTTCCAGAGTGAGATTGTTCCGGTCACCGAGCGCTGTACGGTGCGTGATGTGGTGATGGTTCTGCACCCGGAAGATAAGGAGCTGGTGGAAGAAGTGAACCGGCTTCTTGATGATAACCAGATGAAAGCCAGGATAAAGCAGGTCCTGGAGTAGGAGAGGAGCGCCAGGCGCGCAGGATTATTCATGGGCAACAGAAGTGAAAGAGACAATCGCCGGCGTCCTCGTTCCGGCCGTGGCAAACGCAAGCAAAAAACAGTAGATCCTGAAAAGTATCCCATGCCGTCTCCACGGCCTCACCGCGACTATGATCCGTGTCCCATTTCCGGGGAGCCAATCAAGGATATTCTCACCGCAATAGCTCATCCTGAGACGGGGAAGCCTGCAAACCTGGAGAGCGTTATCGGCCAGCTTGAGCAGTCGGAACCGCTCGGAGAAGGGGAGCGCATTTGCTACATCGGTGAAGGTGCCTTTGGCGTGGTGAAGGAAGAGAAAGAGCGCGGGAAAACGATGGTTACTATCAGAAAGCGGATTGAGTATGAAGATAGTCGTGCTGTTTACCCGTGGAGAAAAGAGTTAAGCCCCGGGATTTCCCGCGATTACGAGCCGCATCCTACTCCGCTCTCCGAGCTTTACTCTCCTGAAGATGAGGCTTCCTTTCCCAAATTTGGACGGGGCGGTGCAGTTTACATGCCCAAATCCAATTAGAGCGCGTCCCGCACTTCCTGCACAATACGTTCAACGTTCTCAGGCACTTCGAGCGGGTATTTTTCGGTATCGATCCATACCTTCGGCGAACGGCGGTAGGAGCTGTACCACGCCAGGTAGTGTTCGTTCAAACGGCTCAAATACTCCCTGGGAATGGACGACTCAAGACCGCGGTTTCTCTTCTTGATTCGAGCCATGGCGGTGTCCACGCTGCAATCCAGGTAGATGAGAAGAGAAGGTTCCTGCACATGCTCGAGCATGTTGTCTAAGAGGGTTGCGTAGGTGTCATACTCCTCGTCGGTCATATCGCCGTCTTCATGAAGAACCTGCGCAAATATGCGGTCTCCAAAGATGGAACGGTCCAGAATGCCTCCCCCATTCCTAAATATGTCCTTAATCATCCGAAAGCGTTCGTTCAGGAAGTGAACCTGCAGCGTGAATGCCCATCTTGGCTTGTCCGCGTAGAACCGGTCAAGCAAGGAAAGGGTCCCGGGGTTGTTGAGCTCCCTGAAAAGCGGTTTACCCAGCCGCGCTTCCAGAATCTCACCCATTGTGGTTTTACCAACGCCAATCTGGCCCTCAACAATGATCACCGTTTTCCCTCCCCGGGTCACGTGCCGGCGCTCCGCAGTGTGTCTACGGCGGCGACCGCCTCGCGGGCGTAGTAAACCACGTTGTCCGGCGCGCCGACTGTTTCAAGCTGGTTTTCTGAAACCCACATATAATCGTCGTGATTTCCTGATTCCGGCTCTATGGTATCGTCTTCCGCGATTCCCACGTAAATGAGATCGATGTGCTGGTGGCCGGCTTCAATATCTTCCAGCAGTACGGCGAGCGGACGGCATAGCACCCGCACATCTTTTAACGCCGGGGAATCCTCCATGGAGATCAGCCTCACGTGCACCCCGCTTTCCTCATGCACTTCCCGGACCGCTGCCTCATCCGGAAGCTCATGGGGCGCTACGTGGCCTCCCGGCGGCAGGATAAGCCCCAGTTTTAAATGCCTGTGAAGCAAGATTCGGCGATTGTGAACTACAAACGTGGTGGCAGTGAAATCTCTGGTCACTGGTAATCTCCCTGGAAACCGTGAGGGGGGCGAGACGCCGCGCGCGATCGTTACTTTCTCACGCGAACCCGAAAGCGAACGCCGGCAACGTCACACGCCACTCGGACCTTATCTTCTACGTCCTTCTTTGATTTCAGTTCCACGGTGCTGCGGGACGCACTTACCTGGACATCCGATACACCGGATATGACGTCGAGCCCGCGCTCCATCCGTACCTCCTTTTCAGGAGTGAGACCATCAACAAGATATGTGTAGATCCGTGTCTTCCCCAGCATGTGTACACCTCGCTCCATAGATACTGCCTTGTACGCGGCTGGTCAAGCCATTATCCGAGTTTCCAGTACGGGGAAATATTCCGCCGCGCCGCACCTACAATTTCCTGCATCCGGGAACCGCACCTGCGTCCCGTTATCGGTTCCCATTCAGCCGGTTCATCACTGCACAGGGTGTTAAGCACCTCAGATGCAGAACGTGTAAGCGCATCAAGGCTGTATCCGCCCTCAAGGATGACCGCTATCCGCCCGCCCGCAAACTCTTCCGCGAGATTAAGGAGCCGGAGGGTAAGCTGTCCAAACGCGCGTTCGGTAAGGCGCATTCCGGCAAGCGGATCCAAATTGTGAGCATCAAAGCCGGCGGAGACCAGGACGAGTTGCGGTTCAAACGCTCTGGCGACGGGAAGAAAGAGGCTGTCGAACGCGTAGAAGTAGTCCGTATCTCCACGGGCGGGCGGGACTGGAAGATTCAGGGTATGTCCTTCCCCGCCGTGAGCCCCCGTTTCAGTGACAAGTCCGGTACCCGGGTAGAGGGGGTGTTGATGAATAGAGAAATACATCACATGGGGGGAGTTGTAAAATATGTGCTGGGTGCCGTTCCCGTGATGGACGTCCCAGTCCACTATCAGGACGCGTTGTAACCCGTATTCGCGGCGGGCAAACTCTGCGGCGACCGCCACGTTGTTAAAAAGGCAGAATCCCATGGCCCTATCTTTCTCTGCGTGATGCCCGGGCGGACGCCCAAAAGAGAACGCGCGCTTTACACTGCCTGAGAGCAGAGCCTGGACCGCGCCGATAGCGCCACCGGCCGATCGCATGGCTGCATCGTAAGACTTTGGCCCCACGCCGGTATCCGAGTCCAGCATCTGGAACCTGCCGCCGCGTGTTTTGGCAAGTTGATTGACATATTCACTGTCATGAACCCAGGTGATTTCGCGCCGCATGGCGCTACGGATGGCAATTTTCAAGAAGGAACTGCGGTCCGGATGTTGTTCAAGCATATGTTTCAGTGCTTCGTAACGTTCCGGGCGCTCGGGATGACCGGGGGCGTTTTCATGGGCCGCAAACACAGGATCACGTATAATGCCGACTTTCATATGCACCATCAATATACACAGCATCAAGGAAATTGACAGCCACCTTTTCTTGTGCGATACTCATATTAGTTGGTTGACACTATCAACCAACCTGCAGGAAGGAAGTTCAAAAGGATGGCAGCGGCAGTAAAAGGAAGCCGGAGCATAAACCTCTCTCGTATCATGCGCGCCATTTGGATGCGCACGGGAATAAGCCGGGTAGAGGTGGCAACGGAATTGTCTCTGGACAAATCCACGGTAACAAACCTGGTGGCAGAGTTGTTGCGGCTTGGCATTGTGCAGGAGCGTGAATCCGGTGAGTCGGGGCCACACGGCGGAAGACGGCCGGTTGCCCTCACCATAAACCGGAACTATGGGGTTGTGCTGGGGTTTGAAATAGCGCCGGATGCTATCACCGCTGTTGGGATAGACCTGGACGGGGGCACGCGGTTCAGAGAGACCGCGTCCCTTGCAACCGGACCGCACAATCTGGCGGAAAACCTCCGTGAGGCCGTGCAGAACGCGCGTGGCCGTGCGGAACGTGACGGCGTGTCGGTTATCGGCGTGGGACTTGGCATTCCCGGTGTGGTAGATCCCTACCGCGGTGTCATCCTTCAGTCGTTGCCGCTTGGCATTGCATCTGCATACACGGTAGCGAACCAAGCGTGGACAGATCTTCCGGTTCCCCTCTTTGTGGAAAATGATGCCAACTGTTGTTGCTGGGGGGAACTGGCGTTTCACAAGGAAAAGCGGCTGAAGAATTTTCTTTCCCTGCTTGTGAAAATTGGCGGGCCGGAAACCGGCACTGAAGCTCATGGCCGTGCGGAGGGGATTTCCGTGGGTCTTGGATTTGTGATTGACGGAAAGGTGTATCATGGGGCCTCTTTTTCTGCCGGTGAGTTCAGAAGCATTCTTGCACCCGGAAGAAGCGAGTCCCAGTTTTCGCTCACAGACAAAGAGGCACTGCGTGTCCCGCTTGATCCCGCCGCGCGTGGTCGCTTTCTGGAGGAGCTTTCCGGTCATATTGCGCTCTTTGTGAACACGCTCAATCTTACGCATCTCTTTATTGGCGGAAGCCTTGAGCCATTCCGGGAAGAAATTGTTCCGCTTTTCGCCCGCAAAATCCAGGAGAACTGGGCCTATCCTGATCCGGTAGATTCAGAAATCAGGTTTTCCACCCATGGTAGGGATGCGGTGGCGTATGGTGCGGCAGGGATGTTTCTTGACCGGCTTTTTACAGATTCGGAGTTTCTGGTGGGCGGAGAGCGCTCCGGGCCAACCGGCCTCCGTCTCCTGGCGGGAAGCGGTGCCGCCGGCGGCTATCAGGGAGGTCCATGGTGAGTTACGGATATTTTGATGACGCCGCGCAGGAATATGTCATTACCACGCCACGCACTCCATCCCCATGGATCAACTACCTGGGCACAGAGGACTTCTTTTCGCTTGTTTCAAACAGTGCCGGCGGATACTCATTCTACAAAGACGCGCTGCTTCGAAGGATTACCCGATACAGGTACAACAACATCCCGCAGGATACCGGCGGCCGCTATTTCTACCTGTGCGACGGAGAAACGGTATGGAATCCGGGATGGCGTCCCACCAATACGCAATTGGACCGATTCCGTTGCCGTCACGGACTGGGATATACCGTGGTGGAAGGAGAGAAAGGCGGACTTGGGGCGCGGCTGACGCTCTTTGTCCCGCGCGGACACAGCGTTGAGGTCCAGCGGCTGGTAGTCAAAAACCTCAGTCAGGCAGAAAAAAACATCGATCTATTCTCCTTCATTGAGTTTTGTCTCTGGAATGCGCTGGACGATATGACCAATTTCCAGCGCAACCTTTCCACCGGAGAGGTGGAGGTGGAAAACGGGGTGATCTATCACCGGACGGAATACCGTGAGCGGCGTAACCACTACGCGTACTACGCGTTTGCCGGCACGCCGGACGGATTTGACACGGACCGTGACCAGTTTCTGGGGGCCTACGGTGATCTTTCGGACCCGCTTGTTGTTAGAAAGCGTGCCGCCGCAAACTCGACTGCGGATGGGTGGTTTCCCATTGCATCGCACCACGTATCTTTCACGCTGGCAGCGGGAGAAGAGCGGGAACTGCTGTTTCTGCTTGGATACGCGGAAAACAATGAGACGGACAAGTGGAACGGTAACGGGCGGCTCAACAAAGAAAAGGCACGTGAAGCCGTGGCACATTTTTCCGCGCCTGGTGCAGCCCAGCGCGCACTATCAGAGCTTGCGGCGTACTGGAAAGAGACCCTTGGCCGGTTCCAGGTGGAAAGCTGGGATCCGCGGTTTGACCGCATGGTGAATACCTGGAATGCGTACCAGTGCGCCGTGACGTTTCGTCTGGGACGAAGCGCCTCCTACTTTGAATCCGGTATAGGGCGGGGACTTGGCTTCCGGGATACTAATCAGGACCTTCTCGGGGTGGTACATCAGAGTCCTGGGGAGGCGCGTCAGCGCATTTTGGACGTGGCATCCACACAGCTTCCGGATGGAAGCGCCTATCACCAGTACCAGCCGCTGACGCGGCGGGGAAATGACCGGATTGGGGGCAACTTCAATGATGATCCGCTCTGGCTCGTGCTGGCTACAGCCGCGTATGTGAGGGAAACGGGTGAGAGCGGTATCCTGTCTGAGTCGGTCCCGTTTGACCACGACAGGGAAGAGGGCGCCCACCTCTTTGAGCACCTGCGGCGAGCTGTCAATCACGTGCTTGAAAACCGAGGGCCTCATGGACTTCCCCTTATTGGAAGAGCGGATTGGAATGACTGTCTCAACCTCAATTCATTTTCCACCAATCCAGATGAAGCGTTTCAGACTGCTGGAATCATAAACGGAAAGAATGCGGAGAGCGTCTTTATTGCCGGGCTCTTCATATACGTTGCTCGGGAATATGAATGGCTGGCGCGCATTTTTGACGGGAAGGTCGAGTCGCAGCGGATCCGCAGCGCCGTCAGGGAAATGGAAGAAACCGTAGTGCGGCACGGGTGGGACGGAAAATGGTACCTCAGGGCGTACGCGGATAGCGGCGAGCCGGTTGGGAGCCACCTAAACGCGGAGGGACAGATCTATATAGAAACGCAGGGCATGTGCGCAATGGCAGGCGTTGGCGCGGCCAGCGGATATCCGGGCCAGGCGCTTGAAAGCGTTGCAGAACGCCTGGCGGGTCCCTACGGAATTGCCATTCTGGACCCGCCTTACACGTCCTATCACCTTGCACTGGGGGAGGTTTCCTCCTATCCGCCGGGATACAAGGAAAACGGCGGGATATTCTGTCACAACAATCCGTGGGTCATGATAGCAGAAACAATGTGCGGTAACGGGGAGCGCGCCTTTGATTATTACACGCGTATTGCCCCGGCCTACGTGGAGGAAGGCAGCTCGTTGAGGCGCATGGAGCCGTACGTCTATTCCCAAATGGTCGCCGGTCCGGCCTCAGCCCGTCACGGTGAGGCAAAAAATTCGTGGCTGACTGGAACAGCGGCGTGGAACTACGTGGTGGCAACGCAGTGGATACTGGGGATACGGCCGGAGCCGGACGGACTTCGCGTGGATCCGTGTATCCCGCCGGAAGTGCCCGGCTTCACGGTGAGCCGCATTTTTCGTGGTGCCCGGTACCGGATTGCCGTAACCAACACCGGCGTGTCACGCGGAGTCTTCAGGATGCGGGTAGATGGAAAGCTTGTTGAGGGAAACCTCATACCGGATTTTTCTGACGGAAAGAGTCATCAGGTGGAAGTGGTGCTTGAAACAAGCGAATAACGTAATTCGCCGGATCGTGCGTTCCTGCCACCGCTCTTGATCGGTTCAATTCTGCGAATGCCTTTGGCGTCTACCACCAGGCGGAATCTTCGCATGATATCGTCCGTTTCAGTCTTGTAGCGAAGGATCATGTTGAGATGGTACACGCGTTGTACGCTGTGGATGTCTATCTTGTTCTTTGAAGTGATCACCGGTATGTTGCCGTACTGTACCGCCAGAAAGCGCAGATAATTTTCAATGTCTATAATGCTGATATCCGCCAGCCCCACAATGCGTTTGTGTGTGCGCCAGAGAGAGCGTGCCTTCAGCTCAATATTCTTCCTGTACAGGAGGATAGATTCGGCATTGGTGCGGGCCATGGTGCGTTCAAATGTTCCCCGGTTCCGGAGGCGCCGTATCTGTTCATCCAGACGATCTTCCGGGACAAACGCCACGCGCTCCTGAATGGTGGCAAGCTTCTGTTTTTGTACCGGGTCGTACACGTTTTCCCGCCGGTCTGAGAAGCGCCACGCGACCGATTTACGGAAGAGATCACGGAAGAAGTCTTTCATACGGTCCTTCATCATATAGCTGAGAACAAGTATGACAAAGAGCGATGATGTCAGCCGTCCGTAGGCAATTTGGCCAAAGAACGCTGCCGCTGTTGCAAAGATCATGGCAATGCCGGCAGCGATGGCGTAGAGGATGTGCTCAGTTTTGCGTACTTCGTTCTTGGTTCTCACGTTGAAAAAGAGAACTTCTGACGCAAACTTCTTGAGGATTTTCTCACGGTAGACGTATTCTTCTTTTTTCCGTTCGTCCGCTGAGTCCTCGAGCACCGTGGCGTAGCCTTTCTCTTTACGGTATGCTACTTCCTTTGTGATAATCTTAGCCAGTTTTCGGTAGGAGTCCGGATCTTTCCGGTAGTCGCAATACTCAAGAAACTGGGTGAGATAGCGTTCTAATAACAGAGACATGTGCTCGTCTATGAGGCGCGTATGCTCGGCCAACGGCTGCATGTCCGGCCGAGTTGCCACCTCCTTTGTCAGGCTGTGAAAACGGCGTGCCACAAGGTGAAGCCGCTTGACCATTCCTGCCGCCTGTTCCCGCACGTACTCGCTTCTGTCATTTTCAGGAAGACTCTTTTGAAGCCGGCGGATGGAATCCCGGAGCATCGACTTGTAAACGCTTCCGAGCATTTTAGACTCATAGATGTAGCGCTCATGGACCAGCGGTTGGGCGTGCTCCACGTGGTTCCGTACCATCTGCTCCAGCCGGACAAGCGGGGAATGATCTGATTTCTCATCCAGTAGCTCCGAAACCTTGAAATAGGGGGTGTTAAAGCGCAGGTAAAGTTTCAGATTGTCATAGAAGCTGATCCGGTCATATGTGTCGCGGTTGATTCGAAATGGTTGGGGAAAGAAAAAATAGACGCTGACAGCGTAACGGTTCCTGCGCTGCGGTGCTTTCTTGAGAAGGTAACGGAGTTTTAACTCCAGAGAGTACCTATCACGCTGTTTCAGTATAAAGTCTTCCATCTTTCCGCCAATCCTCAACCTGGTAGATCTATTTACGATAGTCGCAAATTGGAGTCGCGTCAATGAAGCACGGTGGCAGGAATCTCGGGTTCATGGTAAAGTTGGGTGCCGGCAAAAAGGGTGGAGGAACTGAGCGTGAACGCATCGATATGTATTGAAATGATTTATCCTGAGCTCTCTTTTGAGCACCGCATTCGCAGGGTCGCAGACGCGGGTCTTGACGGCATAGAATTCTGGGGTTGGCGCGATAAAGATCTCCCTAAAATGAAAGCGGTTGCAAACGAGTGTGGCGTGGCGGTCACCAATATGAGCGGCCACCGGAAAGGAAGCCCGATCTCTTCGGAAGACCTGGAGCTATTCATAACAGAGCTTGATGAAACGGTAGCGGTAGCGCAGAATCTGGGCTGCACAACGCTAATGCTGCTTTCCAATGAACTGGGTGAAGGCGGGCGGGTGCGTAACAGTTACCCGGAGCGGGAAGAGGCGAAAAAGGAAACACAGCTGCTTGTGGCCCTTGAAGCCGCGTGCAGCCACATTCCGGAGAACTTTTCTCTGGTCATCGAACCGCTTAACACAAGGCTTGATCACCCGGGAAACTTTCTTTCCGGCATGGAGCAAGCGGTCCGGATAGTAGATGAACTGGCACATCCACGTGTCCGTGTGCTGGCCGACCTGTACCATCTGGCAGTCATGGGTGAGGATCCGCTGCATGTGGCAGGCGCGTACGGTGATAAAATAGGATACGTGCACATAGCGGATGTACCGGGACGGCATGAGCCGGGAACCGGAACAATCCAATGGGCCGCGGTATTGCGGCGCCTCGGAGAGAGCGGGTACGCCGGTACGGTTGGTTTTGAGTATGCGCCGGACGGTGACAGCCAGCTGTCGCTTCAAAGAATAGCTGAATTATGGAGTAACGTGAATGCGTGAGAAGTATGACATCGTGATGATTGGTCACGTCTCTAAGGACATCATGATTTATGAGGGAGAAGAAGAACGTCTTCTCGGTGGCGCGGTTGTCTATTCTTCTGCCGCGGCGGCGCGCTCGGGTGCGTCGGTTCTGGTGGTGACAAAGGCTGCGGCCGAGGATCGCCACCAACTCACCGTAATAGAAGAGAGCGGGGCGGAGTTGCTGGTGCAGGATACGCCAAAAACCACTTCAATAAAGAATGAGTATCACACACCGGACCGGGAGAAGCGCACGGTGACGCTGCGTGCCCGGGCGGACTCTTTTACCCTTGATGACATACCGGACGTGCAGGCCCGCATCTTTGACCTTGCCGGGCTCTTTGCAGGAGAGCTCCCCGTTTCTCTCATTCAGCCGTTGTCTCAGCGCGGAGAAGTCGCGATCGACGCCCAGGGTGTCCTTCGAACCGCAGTTGGTGAAAGCCTGGAATTCCGGGGGTGGGAAGAAAAGGAAAAGTACCTCCCTCACGTAACCTACCTGAAGACAGACGCCGCGGAGGCAGAAATTCTCACCGGTGAATCTGACCGGGAGCAGGCGTGCCGGCTCCTGCTTGAAGCAGGGGCGCATGAGGTGATGGTAACCCACAACAGCGAAGTGATAGTGGGAAGTGCCGGGAAGATCTACCGTGCACCGCTTACCCCGCGGAATCTTTCCGGCCGTACCGGGCGTGGAGATACGTGCTTTGCCGCGTACCTCACCTATCGCATGAAACACGGTATCCAGGATTCAGTGGAATACGCCGCCGCGCTGGTGAGCATGAAGATGGAAAGCCCGGGTGTGTTCCGCGGAACCCCGGAAGAAGTTGAAAAGCGCATCCGGGGGGCAGTGTGAGCGGGAACGGGAACATAGCCGCGTGCGCCTTTGATTTGGGAAACACGCTCATGAATGATGTCGCGCTCACACAGGCGAGCCTTGCAGAAATGGGAAACCTTCTTGCCGGGCGCGGGCTTGTCGCCTTTCCTGAGCACTTCACGGAATCCTACCTCAAACACTACACGCAGCCCATGCCCGCCTTCACGAGCCGTACGTTTGGCGAGGTGCAGTTTTTCCGGGACACCTTCCGGGAGCTGGGCATTCAGATGGCGCCGGAAGAGGCGCTTGCCCTTTACCGCTCTATTGTGGCGCGCAGAATGGACTATGCACCCGGCGTACGCGAGGCGTTTGAAGAAGTGCGGCGGCGCGGGCTTTTAGTCTCTCTTCTTTCAAATGAACGGACCGCGCGCATTGACGCGTTGTTGGAGCACACAGAAAGCCGTAAGCTCTTTGATGATGTAGTTGTTTCCGAGGCCGTGGGAGCGGAAAAGCCTGATCTTTCAATATTCCGCATTGCGTGTGAAAGGCTCCGCATTGAGCCTGAGGGACTTCTCATGTTTGGCGATAACGATATTGCAGACGGCGCCTGCAAACAACTCGGCGCGCGCTACGTACGTGTTTCAGCGTTCTACAGCAAGAAGTGGTACTGGGAAGCCGGCAGCACGTATGAGCCGGATTTCATTGTGGACGCGGTGGCGCCGGAACCAGTTGGCTCTCTATTGGACAGCCTTGG
>Ga0102944_1000291_pt1 | contig 40164 bp, 40 predicted proteins | sample SalPonD_shore_MG_FD_78172 | JGI IMG/M metagenome (GOLD analysis project Ga0102944, IMG submission 78172) | Salt pond soil microbial communities from South San Francisco under conditions of wetland restoration - Salt Pond MetaG... | ecosystem: Environmental > Aquatic > Marine > Intertidal zone >... | reverse complement strand
ATACCGTACGCGCTGGTGGCACAAAGGACGCCGTCAGCGGATGCGGCAAACCAGCCTTCGATGGACTTCTTAAGCTCCGCGGAAAGACCGGCATGATAGAAGCGTACGCGGTCGCGGCCAAGAAGCGGAGCTATCAGGCGAGCGTACTCTTCTGTCTTTGACCGGCTTGCGGCAAACACAATGGCCGGATACTCGATTGCAGGTCCGTTATGCTCGTTTTGGAATCTCGCCGTGGTGGCGCTGAAAAGATGACGCACGGCACGGTCTCTGGAACAGGTGCGTACCACATGGTATGAGATGTTGGGGCGATCCGGATTTCCCTGTATGAGGTGCGCTCGTTCATTTCCAAAGAGCAAATTCTGGATGTCCTCAAGCACGGGTGGAGAAGCGGTGGCAGTAAAGGCCGTGACAGCCGCTTGCGGCAGGAGGGTGACGAGCGTATGCAGATTGAGATAGGCTGGGCGAAACGTTCGGCCCCATTCAGAGATACAATGTGCCTCGTCAATCACCAGGTGTGAAACGGGTGAGGTGGCGAGTAACGAAGTGACCGCTCCAGACAAACAGGTCTCCGGATTTGTGAGGAGAATAGACAATTGCCCCTTCTCCACTTTTCTCAAGACGTCTCTCTTTTCCCGGCGGTCCTGTCTGCCGGTAAGAAGCGCCGCGTTCAGCCTGCGTTCCTGGAGCCTGCGCAACTGGTCATCTATCAACGCCAGAAGGGGGTAGACAATCACGGTAACGCCGGAAAGAAGGAGCGCTGGAAGCTGAAAGCAAAGACTCTTCCCCGCACCGGTGGGAAGAATTACAATCTGGTGCCGGGGCCTTTCATCTTCCGGTGACGCCTCAACGATATTTGAAATCACCAGGCGCTGATACGGGTAGAGATAAGAGAGACCAAAACTCTCAGCAGCTACGGTGCCAAGTGGATCTTCCGGGAGAGAGAGCCGGGTGGGGAGCATAGATGATTCTGCGGCCATCTATCTTCTATTACCGGCCTGCTCTTCGTTCTGATTCAAGAAGGAAGCGCGTTGTTGCAGAATGGCCGCACATGGTCTAATATGGTTCTTTCATTCCACACGCAAGAATCAGGGAGTCAGTCTTATGCCGCAGAGTACCACCGGTGTCCTATCGCTCTTTGAAAAGATAGCTTCAGTTCCACGGGAATCAAAGCATGAGGAAAAGATCCGTGCCTGGCTGCTCTCCTGGGCGGTGGAGCACCAGCTGAGCGCGGAAACGGATGAGGTGGGAAACGTGCTCATTCGAGTACCTGCCACTTCCGGGCAGGAAGACGCTCCGGTAGTCATTCTCCAGGGGCACATGGATATGGTGTGTGAAAAACGGGCAGACTCCTCTCATGACTTTTCCACAGATCCGATCAAACCCGTGCGCGACGGCGAATGGCTGCGGGCGCAGGGCACGACGCTTGGCGCAGACAACGGAATTGCTCTTGCGCTCGCGCTGTCGCTTGCGGTTCAGGACGATATAGACCGTCCGCCCCTTGAGTTGCTCTTTACGGTAGATGAAGAGAGCGCCCTTACCGGGGCAACGCAATTACGAACCGGCTGGTTGACGGGAACGATATTGCTGAATCTCGATTCTGAGGACGAAGGGTATCTCACCGTGGGATGTGCCGGAGGTAAGAACAACCGCCTCCGGCTGAAACTTCAGCAAACAGACGCGCCCGCAGATTACCAGGCGTTCGAAATTTCTGTTGGTAGTCTCGCCGGGGGGCACTCCGGCGTCGACATCACACGCGGCCGCGGAAACGCGAATCTGATGCTTGCCCGTGTACTCTACCGGCTGCACGCCACAGGTACGCTCAGGCTCTGCTCGTTCAAAGGCGGAAACGCGCACAATGCGATACCGCGGGATGCAGCCGCGACCGTGCTGCTTTCAGGCGGCGCAGCGGACCAGGCCGCACAGCTTGCGCAGGAGTTGCAGGCGGCCTTTCGCCGCGAACATCCTCATGGAGACCCGAAGGTAACCGTGAGCGTCCAGAAAAGGGACTCTGGTCCGAAGCGCTGTCTTACGCAATCCGATGGCGGCCGGGTACTCCGGCTTCTGCTCGGGCTTCCCAACGGTGTTCGAAGGATGTCTCCGGATATCCCGAATCTGGTTGAAACCTCCTGTAATCTTGCCACGGTCACTCTGGGCGGCACTGACCTGGAGGTGCTTCTCAGTCAGCGGAGTTCTCTTGAGTCAGCCATGGATGCTCAGGATGCGGCATTGCGTGCGGTAGCCGCACTTGCGGGTGCTACCGTAAGCGATGAAGCGGGCTACCCCGGCTGGGAGCCGAACATGGAGTCTGAGCTGTTAGCGCGTATGAAGCGCCTTTATCGGGAACTCTTTGACAATGAGCCAGTTGTAGAGGCCGTGCATGCGGGTCTTGAAGCGGGCGTGATTGGCGCGAAATACCCGGGAATGGAGATGATCTCTCTCGGACCTACCATCGAAAATCCGCACTCACCGGACGAGCGCCTGCACATCCGGTCAGTGGAAAAAGTATGGCAGTTTCTGGTGGCACTTCTTGCCTCCTATTGTGATAACGGCCATTAACTTACTGCAGTTCCGCCGGCAGCTCGTGCAAGAGCGGGGGATCGGCGCCGTGACGTGAGCATGTTACCGAGGCAACATGCGTGGCAAATAGGAGGGCGTCTTCCAGCGCGGCAGACGTGAGCGAACGGAGTGCGTCACGATTCATACGGTTCCTGCGGTGCAGCCATGAGAGCAGGCCGCCGTGGAAAGAATCACCCGCGCCAACCGTGTCTGCCACGCGTATTTTTATGCCCGGAATACGAACGCTCGCTTTCTCCGTCCGCGCAATCGCGCCGTCTGCCCCCCGCGTAACCACCACCAGGGAAACTCCCAGGGAGAGGATCCGTTTCACGCCGGCCTCAAGCTCGGTTTCGGGATAAATCCAGTCCATGTCAGCATCGCTTATTTTTACAATGGTAGAGTAGGAGCACAGTTCTTCAAAACGAGCGACGTAATCTTTCCGGTCCGGTATGAGTACATCCCTCACATTTGGGTCAAATGAGATAATGCGATTCTCAGCTTCCCTCTTTACCAGCGACCGTATGGTTTCTCCCGCGGGGTTCATCACAACGGCTATCGAACCAAATTGAATGCACGATATGCTTCCGTCCAACGTGTCCGGAATATCCTCTGGAGAGAAACTTACGTCGGCGGTCCCGTTGGTGTAGAAGGCATAGCGCGCTTCCCCGCTCTTGCTCCTTTTCACAAATGCAAGTGTTGTCGGTTCGTTGCCCCTTGTAATGAGCTCAGTTCTTACAGAATTTTGCTTCAGGTTGTCATAGAGCTGATCTCCAAAAAAATCCGCGGAAATGCGGCCAATAAATCCGGCCGGTACACCGAGTCGCGCAATCGAAATAATGGTGTTATAAGGAGAGCCCCCCGGTGTGGCAACAAAAGATTCCCGTCTTTCTGAGGTGGCTGACGGAATGAGATCTATGAGAGCTTCACCGCAACTGAGAATCATATCGCCTCCATTTCCCAAATCTTAGAGTAATCGCGGCGTTTTTGCCAAGCGTTGGAGTGTTGTTCCGTCCTTGCGGTGCTGAGTGAAGAACCTGTAGAAATACAGTTGAACACATTGGAGATGTTTCATATAATGCAGATGGAGAACATACACATGGCAAAGACCGTATTGGTGGTAGATGATTCGGCTGCTATAAGGCAGAGCGTAAGTTTTATTCTTGAACAGGCAGACTATGACGTCATTCAGGCGAATGATGGGATGGACGCACTATCGAAATTGGATGGGACGCCAATTAACCTCGTCATCACTGACGTAAACATGCCCAACCTCGACGGAATTGGACTAACGGCAAAAGTTCGTGAGAACCCGGCGTATAAATTTGTGCCCATTGTGGTTCTGACAACGGAGAGCCAGAGCTCAAAGATGGATGCAGGCAAGGCTGCCGGGGCGACGGGATGGATTGTGAAACCATTTGACGCGGAAAAGCTTCTTGCGGTTGTGAAGAAGCTGATCGGTTGAGTCTTTCAGCTCCACGGAGTGCGTCTAAATGACGCTGTATGGGTCATTATGACACGCGACAAGCACGGCAGAGGGCCGGCGCGGTGGCGTATTGATGCGGCGAGGTATCTGCACACGTAGCCACCCTTCGGGGCATTATGTCTCTCCGGGGTGCCGACGTTTTTCAGGCAATCACCTAATTTCTTTCTTTTAAAGGAAATAAGAGATAACGTCTGCGTCCGGTCCGTCCGTCCTTAATCGGAAAGGAGTGGTTGGCACGCTACTTGCATCACATATGACAGAATATGAATTCCATACGGAGGTTATAGCAATGACATATGTAGTTCGCAACGGTCACCGAAGAAATAACAGTGTGGCAACAGATTTTGACCGGCTCTTCAATTCAGTATTCAACGAGAGCGGCGCGTGGTGGAACGCACAGTACCCGCGTGTTGACGTACGGGAAACCGCAGACGCGTACATAATTGAAGCCGAGCTTCCAGGGCTTACCCAGGATGACGTTGATGTCCACGTAGAGGATGACCGCCTTACCCTCTCTTCCGTTGAGAAGGAGAACACGGCTGAGTCTGATACTGAGGACAAGTACATGGTCCGTGAACGCAGATATGGCGCATTCAAGCGCGCGTTCTCCCTTCCCCGGGATGCAGATCGCAACAAGATTGAGGCGCGTTTTCACAATGGCATTCTGATTCTGGAGATCCAGAAGAGGGAAGACGCCAAGCCGCGCTCAATAGAGATTTCCGGCGAATAACGAAGCGCCGAGCTAAAATGAACGCCTGTCGACGCTGTTCGGCAGGCGTTTTTTTGCTATAGTAGGCGGAACAGAGGAGGTGCAATGTTCACGCAGGAATTACTGGCAGCACTCATTCTTGTCATTCAGTTGATTGCACCCGGCGTTCCATCGGTTTCCGTAGATGTTCTTTCCGGCGGCGTGCTGACCGATAGCGTGGTGGTAAATTCTGAGAGCGGCGTAGTTACGATCTCTTCACCGAAAGCAGGCAAGATGGTTGAGATTGAGCGGTCCGCGCACTACGGGCACGTCTTTACCGTGTTTCCGGCAGGAGAAGCGCCCTATGTACTCAATCTTTCTGACGCCATGCAACGCATGCCGGTCACCGGGGCACGCTCAGCGGTTGAATTTGGCCTGGGAGATCTGCAGAAGCCGGTTCTCAATCCCGGCACTGGAAATTCGGCGGACGTTTTGCGGAAGGCCGCTTCTTCGGCCGGTGCCGATACATCCGGCGCGAAGTTTACCGTCGCCCGGAAAGAGGGAGTCCTCTATCTCTCTGGCGGCAGTGACGGGACCATACTTGTCTTTCACGCAGCGCAGTAACCGGAAAACAGCGACGCGCGGTGCTGTGTTAGCTTCTGTTTTCAAACCTGGCATATACATATCGCAGGTCTGTGGTACTCACCGGAAGGAGCATGTTTCTTCTGGCAAATGTAACCAGCTCGCGGTGCGATGATATCTCTCCGTCGCGGCGGACGCGAAAGGCGCCGCGTCCCATGCCCAATGCGGTGCGCGGGACGCCAAGCTGGATAAATTGCACGCCGTCGGTGAACGCGTGAACATCAAGAACCAGAGTGGGTGAGATTGCGACGGGCCAGGCAGAAGGAAATGAACGAACACGGTACTGTCTCACCTGCGCGTGCAGAAGCGCGGATACCGGTATTGAACCAAGGATTTGATCCCTGTGGAACAGGGTGAGCGAGTCTTGAACCAAAGCGAGATGCGTAGGGGCGTGACGCCATATGTTGCTGCGTAAGGACTGAAGCGAGAGTATGGACACTCCCATGAGTGCGAGGAGCGCTGCGGCCGCTCCTGCAACGCTCGTAAAGTTGCGAATCCAGGCGAGCACCGTTACAAGCGCTGCGACCGAGCCAAGTGCGGTTATCACACTCTGTGTCCGGGCGATGAGTCGTTCACTTCTATGCCTGATAACGTTCATGATGCTTCGATCCGTCCCCGGCGGAAGTATATCAGGCCCGGCCGGAGCCGAAAAGTGATTCCGAGCTCAAACGATTCGGCGGTTTACACGCGTGTCACAAATTGAGTAAATTCGCGGCAGATCAAAAATGAAGGACGGAGAGAGCAACCATGGCGAGAAAGAAGATCATGTTTGTATCGCACGGCAACATTTGTAGAAGCCCTCTTGCACAAGCGTTGTTTGAACGGATCGCCGCAGAGCGGGGAGTTGCTGCTGAGTTTGAAGTGGATTCTGCCGGCGTTGCGGATTATCATATTGGAGAACCGGTGGACCCCCGCATGGCACAGGCGGCAGAACAAAAGGGTGTACATCTGAAGCATACCGCACGGCGCCTAAAGCCATCCGATCTGGAGAATTATGACTTGATTCTTGTCATGGACAGGAAGAACCTGGATGCAATTGATGAACTTACGTCCGACCGCGCATTAAAGAGGAAGGTGCGCCTTCTGCGGGATTTTGATCCGCAGAAGAACGGCCAGGAAGAAGTGGCAGATCCGTGGTACGGCGGCATGCGCGGTTTCAGGGAGACGGTGGAAGTCATTGAGCGGACCTGCAGTACCCTCCTGGATGAGTTGCAGACTCCCCATGGCGTTCACCCTGCATAATAGGCGGCTCGCATTAACGGGAAACGCAATTGAAATAGTGACCCTTTTGAAATGGCATTTGCTACGCTTCAGTTTTAGTATATAATTGCCGTAGTAGAAAATGTAGTATGAAAAGTGTTGCTGTCATCTGTACGGATCCGCAGGTGAATGCCGTAATCCGGGAAGCGTGTGCCGCCTTCTCTGATGAGTTTGAATCCGTTGAACTGGGACGCGTTCCGGAGGCAATCGAATACCTCAACTATGAGTTGCCAGAGCTTACCGTCATTCATGTCACGGACCAGGCTGTGGATTTGGCCGCTGTTATTCCAGAATTACGCAATGATCCATGGCTCCATTCAAGCGGACTGATCATAGTTTTTGATCCAGATGTTGCGTGCGTAAGAACATCCGCCTTGCGGGACTTCAACCTCATTTCGGTCATTGAGACTAACCAGCTTTCCCAGCATTTTCCGCGCTTGCTCCGGATCGTGAGCATGAACCAGAACATTGTGCACCAGCGGGACATTCATGAACTACTTAGCTCAACTCTTTCCGGTTCATTTGTCCTGGGCAATGATCCGTTTGATCTCGCGACGTATACTAATCTGCTGGCCAATTTCCTTTATAACGCCAACCTTATTGACCATGAGCACAAGGAACGCTTTTACGTTGCCGTGATGGAATTGCTGATGAACGCCATAGAGCACGGCAATTGTGAAATAGACTACCAGGAAAAATCGCGCTATCTTGCTTCCGGCGGGAACCCCATCGAACTGATCCGTGAAAGAAACAGCAATCCGGAAATTGGCGCACGGAAAGTGTATTTGAGCTATCGTATTCGGCCGGAGCGTTCCAGTTTCACAATTCGAGACCAGGGAAAAGGTTTTGACTGGAAAAGCTACGCTACGCCAACCGGAGAGGGTGGGCTCGAGGAAGCACATGGACGCGGGATTTTTATGGCATCGCACTACCTGTCTGAGCTCAGGTTTAACGAGTGCGGAAATGAAGTTTCATTCGCCCTTGACCACGCACAGCGGGATGGAATCAGAGTGCCCGAGGCGTTTGCCAGCAACGCGGAGATCTACTTCCGCGACGGAGACGTAGTCTTTGAGGAAGGTGAAAAGTCGAGCCACCTCTACTACATAGTGTCGGGAACCTTTGAAGTAATTGCCGGCGGTCGAAAGGTATCGGAACTCACCGCTGCGGACGTGTTTCTGGGCGAAATGTCCTTCCTGCTGGGAAACAGACGATCTGCAACCGTCAGGACGTGTGGTGAAGGTACTCTTATACAGATTTCAAAAAGAGAGTTCATAACCGCAATCAAACAGCGGCCTCACTATGGGCTCATGCTTGCCCGCCTCATATCTCAGCGTCTTGCGCGCCACCACACCGGTAGTTGAGCCGCGATATGCATGCTGCACCGCGTTTTTTTGTGCCCGCCCGAATTACCGCTATCTGCTCTTAAGCCGCTGTACAATCAACGAGACGAAGAACCCAAAGGCAATCACCCCGGCGATGGCAAAGCCAACAAGCCCAATCACGGAAACTTCATTCCACAACGGCGGGACGTTGGCCTGAATCACCAGGGAAGAGCTGACGAGCAAGGACGCGAGTACCAGGCCGAAAACCAGCCGGTAACTGATGGCGTCCAGTGTGCGGCGCAACGGTTCCAGTCCACCCACGCGGAACCCGATACGCAGCTTGCCCGTCTTGAGCAATTGAAGCGATTCCTTTGCGTCAACGGGGAAACTTTTCAAAAAGTCTCCGTAGTCCTGCGCGAGCTCATATCCTTCATGTACCAGGTTACGCGGGCGGAAGCGGCGGAGTACGAGCCGCCGCGCAAACGGCTCGAAGACTTCCATGAGGTCAAAGTCCGGAGAGAGATCTGCTCCTATGCCTTCAATCGCTACAAGGGTCTTGGTCACAAGCATCAGATTGCTCGGGATTTTCAGTCCGTGCCGCACAATCACGCCGATCATGTCCGTGAAAAAGCGCGTCAGGTCTATCTCTCCAAGCGCAACATCCACGTAGGATTCTATGAGATCGTAGATGTCCTCTTCCAGCGATTCAACATCGATATCTCTCTTTGTCTGTTTGGTGAGTCCCAGTAACGCATCAGTGACGCGGGCGGGATCACGGTTGACCGTGCCCAAAACGAGTTGTACCAGGAACTCCCGTTGCTGCGGCCGGATACGTCCCATGATGCCAAAATCCAGAAAGCACACGACGTTATTGTCCAGAACCAGAATGTTTCCGGGATGCGGGTCCGCGTGAAAGAAGCCATGGGCAAATATCTGTTCCAGAATAATGTTTGCGCCCGTGCGCGCTACTGCTTTTCCGTCAAACTTGCCAGACTCATCCTGTTCCACTTCCGCAACGTGTGCGCCGCGTATGTACTCCATGGTGAGTATGCGTTTTGTTGAATGAGACTTGTACGGGGTAGGCACGTAGAGCTTTTCCATAGTTCCGTACAGCTCTTTAAACCGTTCCAGATTTTGAAGTTCCACCGAGAAGTCCAGTTCGCGCATGATCGTCTTCTTGAACTCTTCCACCAGTGCTACCGGATTGAACAGTCTGCTCCGCGGGAAATAACGTTGGACCAGACCCGCAAGATACATGATGATTTCAGTATCGGTGGTGATGAGATCTCTGATACCCGGGCGCTGGATTTTGACTGCTACTGCCGTTCCGTCACGCAGCCGGGCACGGTGCACCTGCGCAATAGATGCGGAGGCGTGCGGTTTCTGATCGAATTCCGCAAATACCTCGTCCAAATTCTGGTCAAACTCTTCTTTGACTATCCGACGAACTTCGTGAAAAGAGAACGGTTGCACATCATCCTGGAGCAGCGTCAGCTCCTTGATGAGGCTCATGGGAAGCACATCCGAGCGGTTGCTCGCAATTTGCCCCAGCTTAATAAAAGTGGGCCCGAGCTCCTCAAACGCCATCCGAATGAGAGCCCAGCGGCGTTCTTCCGAAGGGGGCTTCTCCGGGGTCCAGCCCGGCATTGTCCTGACAAACGGGAAGATTCGATCAAGTTTCAGACCTTTGATCCAGTCAGAAAGGCCGTACTTCACCAGTACGCGTACAAATTCCTGGAGGCGGAGCGGGTGTCTGAATGTTCTTTGTAAGAAACTCTTCTTTCGTAACACAGCGTATCTCCCGTCCGCGCGATCTATTACACAGATTGTACTGAAATCAAGAGCGATTTTCTACCAAAGCAGGAAAATCGGTGCCGGTGACAGGTGGAAGCCGGGGCGGTGTTGAATGGAAGGAATGGAGGATACGGTGGTGATTGAAAAGCGTGTTGTAAGTGCCATCTTTTTTTTGATTGCAGCAGCGTCCCTCTGGGCTGAGGGCGGAGGGGGCGTTTTTTGGGGGCGCCAGCGCTATCACAGCGAGTTTGCCAACAGGGACATTGCGTTTTGTTACTCCGGCGGCTACGGCTACGGAGTAAAGAGCGGAGGCACCAGAGTTGGCGGCTTTGGGATGGGGATTCATGACGAGAGTAATGCGGCGGATTTGACCGGGGGGGTTGGCGGAATTATCACCGGACAACAGGCCGCACTTGGCCCGATCATGCTTAGCATGAACGCGCTGTTGGGCGTGGGCGGCATACGGGCGGATTTTGGCCAGCCAGCCTCTTACTTTGCCTACTTTGGTGAGCTGGACGCGGAGCTCGGTGTACGGGTGGTCGAGTGGATGCAGATCTCGCTATACGGCGGGATGACGCTGTTTGGCAATCTGGCGCCCGGAGACCCGGTGACGGACTCAGTTGTCTACAGTCCCGTTGTGGGGATGCGGCTTACCTGGGGCTCCTTCTAACCGGGGTTCGTGAAGCGCCTGATAGCTGCTTGCCACATTCTTCATATCCGTCGATACTGAAGGGTAGAAGAGTGCCAAGGAGATGCAGCATGAGAATTTCGACGCGGCTCCGGCTCCAGACGGGATTCTTTGTAATTCTGATAATAATTCTGGTCACCGCAGGTGTGAGCGGGGTAGTAGTTCTATCCGGACGAGTACGGGACAATCTGCAAACAACCAACGCCTACATGGAAATGGTTAATACCGCCAGGCGTGCACAGGTTGCTTTTACGGAAGGAATTGAGCAGTGGTCGCTCGCCCTTCTTTCAGGTAAGAACGATGGGCTTGCCATGCAACATGTCGGACTATTTCGTCAGAGCAGGCAGGAAGTACTCGATGATCTGCATGCCCTCCAGGCGTTAATGGCGCGCCATAATTTGACCGCCACCATGGCAGATGACATGATACTCCAGATAAATCCGCTGTTTGACCGTTACGAACGCGCACTCACGCAGGCAACAGACGGTTCGGAGGGTGCCGTGTTTGCAGCCGCGGGGGCGGTGAGAGGGATGGAACGAAACCCTTCACAGGCCCTTGATTCTCTGGTCGAATATGTAACCGTCTCAGCGAAGGACTTTCAGGAACGGGCAAACAGCGCGGCAACGGCCTTTTCCAAGCGTTTGTTGTGGATTCTCGGAGGAGTGGGTGTCGCGGGAATTCTGCTGGCAGCCATCATCGGATTTCTCATCATGCTCCGAATCACCAGAGAGGTTCGTGCGTTAGAGCGCGCCCTTGAAGAGATCTCTACCGGTGAGGCGGATCTTACTTCCCGGTTGACCGTGTCAGGCCGTGATGAGGTCGCCGCAGTTGCAGAACACTTCAATAGGTTTGTGGAACGCCTTGCGGTTATTGTGCGGAACCTCAAGGACTCCGCGGAACACGGTAGTGGTATTCGGGAAGAACTTACGCGGGCTGCTTCTGAAGCGCACTCGTCAGTGGTGGAAATCGGTGCCAATATTTCCTCCATCAATGATCAAATGCAGCGTTTTGAAGGCCAGGCAGGCAGCACCACGACCGCCATGGATGAGATTACCGCCAGTATCCACAATCTGACCAACCAGGCGGAAGAGCAGGCGAGTGCGGTAACACAGTCATCCGCCAGCGTTGAACAGATGATCGCAAGCATTAACAACGTGGCAGAGATTACCGCACAACGAAAAACGGCGGTGGTGCGCCTGTTGGAAATTGCACAGGAAAGCGGCGAACAGATGCAGGAAACGGCAAACGCGTTTCACGCGTTGACCGGAAATATAGACCGGATTCAGGAAATGGTCGGAATCATTGATGAGATTTCCTCCCAGACCAATTTGCTCTCCATGAACGCAGCCATTGAAGCGGCGCATGCGGGGGAGGCGGGCAAGGGATTTGCTGTTGTTGCTGATGAGATAGGCAAACTCGCCGCCATGACACGCGAAAACTCGGAGGGAATTGCGGACTTAATTCAGGAGATCGTTGAGACCATTCAGACTACCGGTACAAGCGTGAACGCGACCGGCGAGAGCTTTGATGAGATAAACCGCGAAATTCACCAGGTGGCAAATTCGATTGAGGAAATCAACTCCAGCACCTATGAGTTATCTGCCGGCGGCGCTCAGATTCTCAAGGCGATGACGGCGCTGAATGAAATATCGAACGTCGTAAACGAGAATTCGGGCCACATGGACGAGGAAGCAACGAGCGTGCGTGATGCCATGAAGACCCTCTCTCTCATTTCCAATGAGGTGCTATCCGGCATGCAGGAGATTGAGTCTGGCACACAACTCATGACTGAGACGGCCCAACACGTGGCTGCGCTCGCAGAACAACTCGCGGCGGTGAACGCGACTATTCAAAGTGAGGTGTACCGTTTTAGGACGGATGAGCGGGCGGAATCTGAAGAGTACGGAGTCACTATTGCTGCCTCCGCCTTCGAGCCGGCCGGTGAAGACGCATTGCTCGAAAACACAGAGGCCGCAGGACGGGAAAACGAGTCGGATCCTGCTACGCGGAAATAGTGCCGCGCAGCGAGAGTTCAGACGTGGCTACATCCTTCCACGCTTCAGCCGGTGATTCTATCCACGCAACCGTACCTGTCTTCATATCCATGTGACGTTTCAAAAGGCGCTCCACGATTTCTTCTATGGCAGGATTGTGGCCCACAAGAAGAACGCGTGATACTCCTTCCGGCAATTTGGCTACGAGCGTGAGATAATCTTCTGCATCAGCCTGGTAGAGCTCCGGCACGTCTTCTATATCTCCTGAATAGTCACAGTACTGTGCCGTCACCTCTGCTGTTTGCATGGCACGCACTGCATCAGAGGAGAGGATCCGTTGTGGGACAAGATCTTTACTACGCAGGGTTTTGCCCACAGACGCGGCCTGGCGCACTCCATCCGAGGTGAGTTGCCGTACAAAATCTGCCAGATTGTCACTGCCTTTTTGCGCCTTTGCGTGTCTGTACACCAGGATCTGTTTCATGTTTCCCCCTTCGTTGTATTAGAGTATACGCATGGCCGACGGTTTCCGCCAAGATGACGCGCCAGGCGGGAACCCGTCAGAGCAGTTCTTAATCGATGAGGGATTTTACATAGCCGGGAATGTTCTCCAGCCAGCGAGTCCGTTGCCTGCGTGTGCTATTTCTCATGTCGGTAAGCACTTCCACTCTCGCGTGAGTAATACCGCAGTAGGCTAATATGCTTTCGCGCCATGTACGTGCCAGAAGCTCGTTCTGTGCAGCGTCAGTTGTACACAAAACAAGAACCTTCTTGCCGGTGAGAAGCGGCACTTTCTCTTTCTTTGAAAATTCCGGTCCTTCAAAGTCATAGGCAACGCCAGGCCGCAGGACGCGCTCCAGCCAGCCCTTGAGAACAGCAGGCGGTCCGCCCCACCAGTCAGGGTGCACAAACACCAGGAGTTCGGCATTTCGCGTTTGTCTGCCAAACTCCTGAATTTCCGGGTCAAAGCTGAAGCGACGTTTCAGCTCTTCCTGCGTCAACAGTGGCTGGAATCCTTCCGCGTAAAGATCGTGCACCTGCACGGCAAAGCCGTTCTCAACCAGTGTGCCGTTCGCCTGCTCTGCAGCGGAGTGGTTGAAGCTTCCAGGAATAGGATGCGCGAGTATGACAAGCGCACTGCGGTTTCTTTGCTCCACAACAGGATATTAGTACATTGTATCAGCACGGGCAAACAGGAACGATCAATCACCTCAATTTTCTGAGGTCCCCTGCGTGCAGGGGCTTGAAAAAAAACGTAAAGTTGAGTAATTTTATCATAAATTACAGGGAGGAGTGATGGTCAGCAAAGGCGAAGTCCTGGAATCATTGAAACAGGTCGTTGATCCAGAAATAGGTATGAATATCGTAGACGTTGGGTTGGTCTACCGTGTCGAGCCGCACGAGGATCACATAGACGTGGACTTCACTCTCACCACCCCCGCATGTCCGCTGGGGGATCAGATCATTCACGATATCACGCAGGTCCTGCAGCAGGATTTCGGCATGGCGGATGTTCGTCCCAACCTTGTCTGGAATCCGCCATGGAGCGTGGACTTTATGAGTGAAGAGGCCCGGCTGGAGCTGGGATTCCCTATTTGAGGATCCAAGGAGTAAAACATGAAGAAGGTAGAAATCAGAGATTTGCAGGCATCAATTGACGGAAAGCCGATTCTCAAGGGCGTAAATCTCACCATGAATACCGGGGAGATTCACGCGCTTATGGGGCCCAACGGGTCGGGCAAGAGCACGCTGAGCAATGTCATTTTTGGCCATCCAAGTTACGAAGTTACCGGGGGCCGGATCATCGTTGACGGCACCGATATTCTGGAAATGGAAACACATGAACGAGCCCGGCTGGGACTATTCATGGCGTTCCAGTATCCGGTTGAGATCACCGGCGTGACCGTGGGCCGCTTTCTGAAGAGGGCGGCAGAGATTCGGGCAGGTGAAGGTGAAGAGCTAAAAGCAAAGAACTTCATCAAGAATTTGCGTGAATCAATGGATTTTATGGAAATTGACCAGCAGTTTATTAACCGGTACCTGAATGAGGGTTTTTCCGGTGGAGAGAAGAAGCGTATGGAAGTGCTTCAGATGCTGCTTCTCAGGCCCGAGTTTGCCATCATGGACGAGACCGATTCAGGACTGGATATTGACGCACTGAAGGTAGTGGCAAAAGGTGTAAACCAGCTGCGCAGCGATAGCTTTGGCGCGCTTATCATCACGCACTATCAGCGCATTCTTGATCACATAAAACCTGACTACGTGCACATCATGTACCAGGGCCGGATTGCCACCTCCGGCGGCGGAGACCTTGTCGAGGCACTTGAAGCGAAGGGTTACGACTGGGTCAAGGAACAGTACGGCATCGAGGAGGAAGCCAATGAGCAGCCAGCAGCAAGCAGTTGACATCAGTGATTACAAGTTTGGGTTCCACTATCCCGACAAGTCTGTCTTTAAGACCCGTAAAGGGCTGGACGCGGATATCATTCATGCAATCTCGGACAACAAGGGAGAGCCTGACTGGATGCGTGAGTTCAGACTTCGGTCTTTGGAAACATTTCAGAAGAAAGAGATGCCCAACTGGGGCGCGGATCTTTCGGACCTTGATTTTGAGAATCTCTTCTACTATGCACGCCCTTCAAACCGGCAGTGGAAGACGTGGGACGAAGTTCCCGACGACATCAAGCAGACGTTTGACCGGATAGGTATTCCTGAAGCGGAACGAAAGTACTTGGCCGGAGTTGGGGCACAGTACGATTCAGAGGTTGTCTACCACAACATACGGGAAAGTCTGGCGGAGCAGGGAGTAATCTTCTGTGACCCGGAGACTGCAGTTCGGGAACATCCGGATCTGGTTCGCAAGTACTTTGGGACCATTATTCCGTATTCGGATAACAAATTTGCAGCGTTGAACTCCGCGGTATGGTCCGGCGGCAGTTTTGTGTACGTGCCGCCCGGTGTGAAGGTTGACGTTCCCCTGCAGGCGTATTTCCGCATAAATTCGCAGAACTTTGGACAATTTGAACGCACGCTCATTATCGCGGACGAGGGCAGCTTTGTGCACTACGTGGAAGGCTGTACCGCGCCAATTTACGCTACCGACTCGCTGCACTCGGCGGTGGTTGAAATCATTGCCCTGCCGGGGTCACGCGTTCGCTATACAACCATCCAGAACTGGTCAAGTGACGTCTATAACCTTGTCACCAAGCGGGCGGCCGCCTATGAAAATGCAACGGTTGAATGGGTGGACGGAAACATTGGAAGTAAGCGCACCATGAAGTATCCCTCGGTGTGGCTCATGGGAGAAGGTGCTCACGGAGAAGTGCTTTCCATTGCGTTTGCCGGTGATGGACAGGAACAGGATACCGGTGGCAAGTGCGTGCACGCCGCCGACAACACGAGTTCGGTGATTACTTCAAAATCTATCAGCAAGGGCGGAGGTACCGCCAGCTACCGCGGACAGATCCGTGTGGAAGAGGGGCTCAAGAATGTCCGTTCCCACGTGGTGTGTGATGCACTGATCCTGGACGCGGATTCGCGGAGCAACACGTATCCGTATATGGACATTCACTCTGACGATGTGACAATCGAGCACGAGGCGAAAGTCAGCAAGATTTCCGAAGAACAGCTCTTTTACCTTATGAGCCGTGGTCTTGATGAAGCTGAAGCCTCGATGATGATAGTGAACGGCTTTTTGGAGCCGCTGGTGAAGCAGTTGCCCATGGAGTATGCCGTTGAGTTGAACCGTCTCATAGAGCTCGAGATGGAGGGATCAGTGGGCTGACCGCCCTGCCTGAATTTCCCGCACAGAGGAGTAACTTAGAATGAGTACAGTCAAAGCGCCGAGTTTTGCTGGAACCGGCCAAATAGTAGAGTTCATAAAATCCAGAGTAGAACCGGGCTGGATGCAATCTCTTAGACAAAAGGCGTTTGAGAGGTTTGCCGCCATGGCGTGGCCATCCGCTGCGGATGAGGAGTGGCGCCGGAGTGATATTTCCAGTTACAATTTTGACAGCTATAGCTATGCCTCAATACCGCGTGCAGACCTGCCGGCTGGCGAGAGTCCCGAGGGAACAAGCGGCACACTTACGTTTTCCGGTGGGGAATGCAGGGGAGCGACGCTTGCTGATGATATAGCGCAGAAAGGGGTCATGTTTACCTCCCTTTCCGAATTCATGCGCCGGAGCGAAGCCAATCATGCCGAAGATGTTCAGCAGGTTGCCAGAAACGTAGAGGCGATATTTGAAGGCAGTATCTCCTACGGTGACAACCGCCTCTACCCGTGGCACTACAGCACCTGGACTCATGGGGCGCTGCTTTACGTGCCGCGCAACGTAAACATCGATCTTCCCTTCCTTGTGCACTACCATGAACGAGGGGATGCGGTGCTTTCCGCGCCCCACCTGGTAGTGATCCTGGAATCAGGTGCTTCTGCACGTCTTGTGGAGCGCGTGACCGGCGATGAAGAGGGTGAAGTCATGTGCAACGAAGGCGTAGATCTGCTGGTCGGGGACGCAGCCAATCTGGATCTTACGGCAGTACACAATCTGAACATCGACTCCAGCCTCTTTTCAAACGGAATAGCCCATATTGGGCGGGACGCGCATATCCGCCACAGCATAAACCTCTTTGGCGGGATGTTTTCCAAGACCCGTTTTGATGCCAATCTTGACGGGCCCGGCGCAGAAGTCACGCTGGACGGGCTTTATTTCCCGCATGAAGACCAGCACATGGACCTCCGCACCGTTCAGGTTCACAACGCACCCAACACCAATAGTCGCGCCTTCTACAAAGGTGCCGTGAAAGAAGAGGGGCGCTCCGTGTTTCAGGGGTTGATCCGTGTAGAGCACGATGCGTCTCAAACCGACGCGTTTCTGACCAATAACAACCTGATCCTGACCGATGGCGCGCGTGCAGACTCCATTCCGAGCCTGCAGATCAATACCGATGACGTAAAGTGCAGTCACGGTTCAACCACAGGCAAGCTCGATCCTCTTCAAATCTTCTACCTTGAGTCTCGTGGGTACTCTCCGGAAGAGGCAAATAGCATGCTGGTGCAGGGCTTCTTTGACGAAGTCATTAGCCGGTGTCCGCCGCTTGTCCAGGAGGAGATGCGTTCGATGGTGGCCGAACGCGTCATGGACGAGGAAGACGAAGAAGACGAATAAGGAATAGAATCACTCCATGGCAAAATGGCTGGAGGCGGTGGGCGTTGAACAGTTCAATCGTAGCTATACGTTTGTCCACCGCAGGAAAGAAATCGCTATTTTCAAGCTGGAAGACGGAATCTATGCCACGGAAAACTCCTGTTCCCACGAGTATTCTCCCCTGGCAGAGGGGATGGTCTTCGATGGAGACGTTTTCTGTCCAAAGCACGGTTCCCGGTTTGATATACGGACCGGGGCCGTCAAGGACTTTCCTGCAACCCGTCCGATCAAAACATACCCGGTAAAAGTGGAAGACGGAAAGGTGTGGGTGAAGGTGTAGCGGCGGTGTGCTTCTCACGCCGCTTCTGCCACGCTACAATTAAAACCCGTGATTTCACGACCTGCGTCACCACATCATAAGACGGCCCACCTCACCGCATCTGACTACCAGAAGGCTGCAGGCTACCTGCGCCGGGGCGGCCTTGTGGTCTTTCCCACGGAGACCGTGTACGGGCTTGGGGCGGACGCCTTTCAGGCTGATGCGGTAGACAGCATTTTTGCGGCAAAAGGGCGTCCTGCGGACAATCCGCTGATAGTGCACCTTCCTGAAGTGTCGTGGATCGAGCGCGTAGCGGCGTCCGTGCCGGCTCATGCAGAGCTTCTCTTCCGCCGTTTTTCCCCGGGGCCTCTGACGCTAATTCTCCCGCGCCTCCCGGAACTCCCCGCGGCGGCCACGGCAGGCCTGCCAACCGTGGGTGTTCGCATCCCGTCCCACCCGGTTTGCCGCAAGTTTCTCATCGCGTGCGGCACGCCCGTGGCCGCCCCAAGCGCAAACCGTTCAGGCCGGCCAAGCCCCACTGACGCGGCCATGGCGCGCAGGGAGATGGACGGCCGCGTCCACGCGATCCTGGATGGTGGACCGTGCGAGCACGGCCTTGAGTCAACCGTGGCGTTGGTAGAAGAGCGCCGAATTGTGGTTCTGCGCGAAGGCGCGGTTACGCGTGAAATGATGCAGGGAGTGCTTGGCCGGATTCCGGTACTTGCGCCGAACAGCACGGCGGAGCCGGAATTGTCCGCGGCATCTCCGGGAACGCGCCACGCGCACTACAAGCCGGCCGCACGGGTTGTGCTCTTTGAAGCGGGCCGGCTCTCTGCGGCGCTCGCCGAAGGTGAAGGAAGCCGTACCGGGGTGATCACGCTTATGAAACGTGATGCCGCGGCTGCCACCGGCGGCGGGAGAGAGACACAGGTGCCCGGCGGCCCGGGAAGCAGGCACCTGCTGCGGAGCATGAAAAGCGTGGAAGACTACGCGCACAGCCTCTACCGCACCTTTGTTGAGTTTGACCACGCCGGTTGTGATCTGATCCTTGCTGAGTTGCCGCCGGCAGGCGGAATTGGGGCGGCGCTGCGCGACAGGCTGCGCCGCGCGGCCGGGCAGGAATAAGAAAAGGAAGAAAACGGCCGGAGCGACCGCGGTGGCTATTAGTCGTTGCGGCTTTCTACAGGTTCTGCCAGGAGAACAGGATCATCTCCGGCAGTGATGCCGGTAATACGAACATCAACGAATTCGTTTTCCCGCACTCCCTGGGAGTTGAGCTGTATGGGAACGTAATGCTCGCCGTATCCGCGGGCAACGGGGTCGATGCGTTCCACCAGCATCCGCTCCTGGCTGCCTATCAAAGATTCGCGGTAGCTGCGTTTGGTCTGTTCCGAAATAGCGCGGATAATTTCACTGCGGCGCGATTTTTCCTTCTCCGGCACGTGTCCCGGCATGCGCTCGGCGCGGGTTCCGCGACGGACTGAATATTTGAAGGTGTGAATGTGCCCAAACCCAAGATTCCGGGCAACGCGGGACGACTCCTGAAAGTCCTGCTCTTCCTCTCCGGGAAACCCCACAATAATATCGGTTGTGATATTGAATCCGGGCTGTTCGCGGCGAATGCGGTCCACAATTGCTTCATACCCGGCAAGCGTGTATTGCCGCCGCATTTTGAGAAGGATGCGTTCGGAGCCGCTTTGCACGCAGAGGTGAAGATGCGGCGCCATTTTGGGATGGTGCAGCATTTCAAAGAAGCGGTCATCAAGGGTGTCCGGCTCAAGAGAGGAAATACGCAGGCGGAAATCTCCGGGGATCGCGAGAATTTGCTCAATCAGCTCCCCAAAGCGCATATCTTCCCAGCGGTAGCGGCTCATATTGACGCCGGTAAGCACAACTTCCCGGTACCCTCGGCGTACGGTTTCCCGAACGCTTTGCAGAACTTCATCTGCCGGCCGGCTCGCGGCGTGGCCGCGCACATAGGGAATAATGCAGAAGGTACAGTAATTGTCACAACCGTCCTGAATTTTCACCATGCTCCGGGTATGGAATACCGGTTCCGCGGTGGTGTAAGAGAATAGGTCGCTTCCTGCGCTTGCGGGATGCAGCACTTCGCCCCGGAAATGGCCCTCAACCAGTTCAAAAATATGGCTCTTTGCCTTGTTGTCTACCACGTAGGTGAGACCCTCTGCCTCCAGCTCCTCTTTGTGGCTTTCTGCAAAGCAGCCGGTTACCACAACCAGCGGGTCCGGTCTCTCAAGGGTTGCGACGGAGGCGCCGTTTTCCACCGGCCGCGCCGCGGACGCTGTCTGTGCCGCGGCGCCAACGAGGCCGGATGAGCGCAGTGCCCGGTTAATGAGGTTTCTGGATTTCCGGTCCGCCTTATTGGTTACGGTGCACGTGTTTATGACGTAGACATCCGCCTGGTCGGCAAACGGAACAATGGCGTAGCCCGCGTTCAAAAATTGGCTGGCGATGGAGTCGGTTTCATATTGATTCAGCTTGCAGCCCAGCGTGTCAAAGGCAATTCTGCGGCTCATGATGCTACCTGTGCGTTTGTCTCTGCTGCAACCGCCTGTGCTGCGGCAAGCTCTCCGGTAAGGGAGAGCGTGGCCGCGTGCGTGAGTTTCACGTTTACAAACTGGCCAATAAGCGATGTGTCATCTGACCGAAAGCGTACGATGAGCTTACCTTCCGTTTTTCCGGAGAGAAAGCCCTCTTTTCTATCCTTTCCATCTACCAGCACGCGGACAGTTTTTCCTACCAGTGCCGTGTTCAGCGCGTGTGAATCCTTTTGGAGCTGCTCGCTCAACACGTGGAGCCTTCTCTTTTTTTCATCCTGGCTCACATCGTCAGCCCAGCGGGAGCTTGTTGCGCCGGGCCGCGGCGAGTAGGCGGCAATATAGGCCATGTTGTAACGAAACTCATCCATCGCCTGCCTGGTTCGTTCAAACTGTTCTTCGGTTTCTCCGGTGAAGCCCACGATGATGTCCGTGAAGAGCGTAGCCTCCGGGAGTATCCGACGGATGCTCTGAACCACCCGACGGTATCCGTCCATGCGGTAGTTGCGGTTCATACGGATGAGTACCTTATCATCTCCGGACTGAATGGGCAGGTGAATTTGGTTTGCGAGGCACGGGTAGGCTGCAATAACTTCCAGCACTTCGTCGGTCATGTCATGAGGGTGGGGCGATGTGAAATAGACCCAGAATTCACGCCCGCTTTCATTTCCAATCTCGCCTACACCGCGTAACAGCTGAGCAAATGTGATCTCATCACTGCGCCGGTCAAGTCCGTATGAGTTTACGTTTTGCCCCAGAAGGGTAATCGACCGGTACCCGTTTTCTACCAGACGCCGCACTTCCGCAAAAATCTCCTGTGAAGGTCGGGAAACTTCCCGGCCGCGCGTGTAGGGCACCGCGCAAAAAGTGCAGAATTTGTCACAGCCGTTTTGAATCGGGACAAACGCCTCAAAACCGGAGCTGTAGTTTGGCGTGATGTGCCAGTAGCCCCTGGCGGTATCACTCTTACTTTCTTCCGGAATCAGCGGCTCCGCAGGATGCGCCGAAGCAGGGCCGTTGACGGACGCCGCAGAGACCACCCCGTATTGACGGATCATGTCAGGAAGGCCGGGAAGCTCATTAATAGTAAAAAGGAGGTCAAAACGCGTGAGAAACTTTTCGCGGTCGGCGGGCAAAATGCAGCCGGACACAAATGTGAGAAGATCGCGCTTCTTTTTCCACGTGTTCCAGCGATGAATGCGGGAATAGACCTTGTCTATTGCTTTCTGCCTGACGGAGCAGGCAACAATACCAAGAAGGTTCGCCTCTTCTTCAATTTCGGTGCGCTCGTATCCCATGCCTTCCAAAACGGTACGAATGCGTTCAGCGTCTGACTGATTCATCTGACAACCAAGGTGTACCAGACAGTATTTCATTGGATCCTCTTTGTGCGATTTGTAATCAGAAGTAGACTTCCGCGAAAAGATGTTCCGGCGGGACGCCCTGCGATTTGAGGATGTCAAATGCCTCGTAAATCATATCGCAGTTGCCGCAAAGATAACAGAGGCTTTCCGGATCTACGGGATGCTGCCGGAGGTGATCGGTCACGCGGCCGTGAAACGCACCACCTTCTTCCCGCGTGACGCAGGAGAGGTAGCGTTCCTGATCGAAGGCCTCCGTTTCATATTGTTCGCTCAAATAGCGCGTACCGTGCAGCACACGATAGGAGAGCTCCGGATAGGCCCGCGCAAAGCTGTGAAACGGAGATATTCCGGTACCGGTCGCAATGAACTGGAGCGGTTTTCCGTGGCGCGCCTCTTCTTCAATCACGAAAAACCCAAACGGTCCGTCCACGTTTACCTCATCCCCCGGCCGGCACGCCGCGAGCCGCGAAGAAACGTAACCGCCTTCCACCTCTTTTACCAGAATTTCCAGGTAGTCGTCACCGGGAGTTGAGTATACCGAGTATTCTCTCATGTCTACTTCCCCGGCCGGGCCAACGTTGATGTACTGCCCCGGCTCAAACTCCAGGCCGTTTTTCTCAAGGCGCAGCACAAATGCACCCTCGGCTAAGGGGCGTACGTGATGCACCGCGTGACGGAGAGCCTGAAGGCGAGGCACCGTAGTAGACTGACTCATATCACAAGTATACAAATATGATTGCGAGAGTCAACAATCGGTTGCCGTCTATGCCGCTACTGTTATACACTATGGGAAACACACCAAACCCCTGGGGGACATCATGAGCGCTGGATATCCTGCAACTCGAAAACCTGATTGGCTGAAAATCAAACTCAATACCAATGACAACTACAAAGAAGTGCGCAAACTCATTAAGTCAAACAGGCTTAATACCGTGTGTGAGGAAGCCAGATGTCCTAACATTCATGAATGCTGGGGAGAACACAAGACCGCCACTTTTATGGTCCTGGGGGACACCTGCACGCGGAGGTGCAGGTTCTGTGCCGTGAAGACCGGTCTCCCACGGGTGCTTGACCGTGAGGAACCGGAGCGTGTGGCCCGTTCTGCAAAAGAGATGGGGCTGCGGCACGTGGTGATAACCATGGTGAATCGTGACGAGCTTTCAGACGGCGGCGCGTGGGTTGTGGCAGAAACGGTGAGGCAACTGAGGACGCATCTTCCGGAAGCCAGCGTGGAAGTGCTCTCATCAGATCTCATGGGAGACCGGGAAAGTATACGTGTTGCCATGGAGAGCAAGCCGGACATCATGAGCCACAATATTGAAACCACGCGGGCGCTCACGCCGCGCATACGTTCGCGCTCCTCCTATGATCGTTCGCTGCTTTTCCTGCGGCTTGCAAAGGAAATTGATCCGGATTGCGTTACCAAGTCAAGCATGATGCTCGGGCTTGGAGAGGAGTACGATGACATTTTGCAGGCTATGGATGATCTTCTGGCAAACGGTGTCTCCGTTCTCAACCTCGGCCAGTATTTGCAGCCAACACGCAATCACATTCCGGTTGTGAAGTACTGGACCCCGGAAGAGTTTTCCGAGCTGCGTGACCGCGCGCTTGCCAGAGGCTTTTCCCATTGTGAAGCAGGCCCGCTGGTGCGTTCCTCGTACCATGCCGGAGAGCAGTACGAAAATTACCGGCGTCGGGTGCATCCCCTCTACCGGGAGACGTGACCGGACTGCCATCTGCACACGCCCGCCGACCATATTGCCCGCCGGCTGATAATCGAGAAATTTTGTTACATATCGTTACAATGATTGTTATACGTAATAGAAGAGTAGATGAGGTAGCTGTGAGGCCCTGCTGACTGGATACCTCAGATGCCTTTTTCTGCCTCCATGTTGTTTCTATTTTCGTTGGCTTCCAGGGGTTTTACCTCCTTTCCTCTGGAAGCCTTTTTTCTTGCCTGGCCACGTTGGCTATGCCATACCGTGTTTCCAGCCAATTGAAACAAGAAACCAGTTCATGGGAAAGGTAAATACAAAACCTATGATCAGGCCGAGAGAGGCAAATCCCCAGAACGCCGGGCTGGTGGGATCCGGGCTCTGGCCCATTACCGCCGGCGTAACAAACCGCATGACAAGCCCCATTCCAACCATCACCGTCACCATGGAGAAAAACTCTGCACGCGCGGCTTTCCACAGGGAGACTGCCAGAGAGTTGCCCATGTTGTGCATTGCCCACGCCTGGAAAATGAAAAGGCCAAAGACAAATCCAACCAGGTACTCGTACCAAAACTCCTGCCAGAAAGAGAGTTCTGCAAGTCGGGCAACTACCATTGCAGTGACAATTCCCAACCCGTCTCCGGCTACACAGTGAATCACTGACCCGGTGACCTTCTTCCATGTTACCGTCACAAACTCATGATGATACGCTGCTGCCTCCTCTCCGCTTCTGCTGATGATTCCCGGCGGACGGCATGTGAGAAGGTAGAGTAGTAGCCCTATGAGAGAGAAGAAGACGATGATGATTGGCCAGCCCAACACGAGGGCTTCATTGACGTTCTTGTTTGCCGTCAGTTCGTCAAAAAATACCCACACGGCCGCAACAATTCCAAACCCGTACCATGGAACAACAAAGAGCGGATTTGCAAGTACCTGTAAGAAATCAAAACTCACTGCACCCCCTCCTTATTCTGTTAACGCGCGCTTCCGCTAAGCTCTGCGCGAGAAAGCTCATAGTGTTGTGCGCCTTTCGGTGAAAGCACACTCTCAAACAAGATAACGGAATCGACGCGAAAAGCGTTCTTCTCCGTGAACGGCTCTGTTCCCGCGGCGGCGGCGAGTGCGCGAAGGACTGCCTGAACTTCCTGCCGTGCCGCCTGTTTGCGCGCGTAGCCGAGCGTTATGTGGGGGCGGTAGGCTCTCTGTTCCACGGGGAGCCCCAGGGAGGCAAGTGCAGCGCCAACGCGCTCAGACAGCGCGGTCCACTGCCTCTGGCTGTCCAGTCCGGCCCAGAACACGCGCGGGCGGGACGGATTGGGAAAGCATCCCGTTCCAGATACGCGCGCTGAGAACGGCACCGCCTCCTCCGCGGTACGAGAGAGCTCAAGAGAAAGCGGCGTGATGAGCGTTTCATCCGTGTCTCCGAGAAAATGAAGCGTCACATGCAGATTTTCTTCCGGAAGCCATCTCACCGCATTCCGGTGCCCTGCATCCAAAACCGCTTGCTGAAGCTGCACCAGAAGCGCAACTGTCTCTGCAGAGGGCTTTACCCCTACGAATAGTCTCTTGGTCCCCATTTTGCTATAGTATACAGCCATGAACGGGAGAATCAACGAGCTGGAACGGGAGATCAGGAGACACCAGGACCTCTACTACCGAAAACAACCGGAGATCAGTGACGCACAATTTGACGCGCTCTGGGATGAGCTTCGCCGTCTTGATCCGGAGAACGAGCTGTTTCAAACCGTGGGATCAGATCTCGCCTCCGGTTATCCGAAAAGAGCGCACCTGATTCCAATGAACAGCCAGGACAAGGCGTCGAGTCCGGAGGCGTTTCTGAAGTGGGCGGCGCGGGTTGAGCATGAACGCTACATTGTGCAGCACAAACTGGACGGAGCGAGCCTTGAGCTTCAGTACCGGAACGGCAAATTCCAGTACGGTGTGACGCGCGGAGACGGCCAAATAGGTGACGATATCACCTCCAATGTTCGCCGCATGCAGGGCCTCGTGGAAGTGCTGGACGTTCCCTTTACCGGGGGTGTTCGCGGAGAAGTCATTATGCGCCGCCGGATTCACCAGACCTACTACCCGGACAAGGCAAACTGCAGAAATGCCGCAAATGGACTCATGAAGCGAAAGGACGGGAAAGGCAGCGAGCATCTGCTCATACTTTGCTACGATGCAGCGAGCTCGGTAAATGAGCTCTACTTTGCCGATGAAACGGCAAAACTGCGCTGGCTGCAGGAGCAGGGCTTCCAGGTGGTGTCCTACAGAGAGTGTGACAGTGCGGAAAAGGTAGTAGATGCGTGGGCGGAGGTAATGGATGAGCGGGACAGCATGGACTTTGATATCGACGGACTTGTGGTTAAGGGAAACACCATAGACCATGATGACCTCCGGCGCTCCCGCCCGGAGAAGCAGATTGCGTTTAAGTTTTCTCTGGAGGAGGAAACAACCACGCTGCGGCAGGTGATCTGGAGCGAATCCGGGCACCTCTACACGCCAATTGGAGTGACCGACCCGGTGCGGCTTGCCGGCACCACGGTGAAACGTGCAAACCTCGTACATCCGCTTCACATAGAAGAGATGAACCTGAAAATCGGCTCCCGTGTGGTCATTACCAAGCGGGGAGAGATTATCCCCAAAATAGAGCGGCTGGTAGACAACCCTTCCGGCGCGCTTCCCATAGAGCTCCCGCAGGTGTGCGGGACCTGCGGTACCGCTCTTGTAAATGAAGGAACCCGTCTTTATTGTCCCAACAACGCGTGTCCCAAACGGCAGCGCAGGCGGATTGAGCGCTGGATTGAAGTACTTGGGGTGCGCGACTTTGGCGGGGTCCTTATAGGCCGTCTCTTTGACGCGGGAAGGGTTCGCGAGATAGCGGACCTTTACTCCCTGAAAGAGGACGATATTGTGATCTTTGAACGCATGGGAGAAGGGATAGCCAGAAAGGCGCTGCGAAACCTCTTTGCCGTAACCGAGATCTCTCTGCCCCAGTTTGTGGCCGGTTTCAACATAGAGGGCATAGCTCAGCTTCTCATCGGGAAACTGGTGGATGCCGGCTTTGATACGCTTCCAAAGCTCTTGGACGCCTCCCCTGAGGAACTGGCCGCAGTGGAAGGAATCGGCGAAATTACCGCACGCACTATCAGTGAAGGGTTGAAACAGGTCAGAGGAGAAATGGAAGCGCTGCTTGCTACCGAAGCTGTACAAATTACCGCTCCGCGGGAAGGAGGGCGGCTCGCCGGGGCGAGTTTCTGTTTTACAGGAGCCCTGCGTTCGCTCACGCGGGCGGAGGCGGAGGCTCGCGTGGCGGAGGCCGGCGGCACGGCAAAAAGCAGCGTCACCACGGGGCTAACCTACCTGGTTACCAATGATCCGGAATCAGGTTCATCCAAACTGCGCAAAGCGGAAAAACTTGGCGTAAAAGTGGTCTCCGAGGATGAGTTTCTTTCACTTCTCGGCTAAACGGAATCCGGTGACGGGCGGATACGCTTGCAGGGCGGCTTTGGGTCGACTATCATCTAAGATGCAATGAGTTATTCGCAGGATTCAGCGGTGGACGCATATGTTTCTCAGGAGTTTGAGCTCCGCAAGCAGATTGAAGACTACTATCTGCCGAAGCAGCTCGTTGACGCTATACTTGAAAACGGCGGTATTCCAACAACCTCCGTAGTAACCACCATGGGAATCGGCTTCATAGACGTTGCCGACTATACCTACCTGTCGAAATTCTTAAGTCCTCAGGAGAATCAGGCGGTGTTGAACGGTCTCTACACGGCATTCAATACCGTTCTCAAGCGCCACGGCGGCTATCTCAACAAGATTGAAGGGGATAGTCTCATGTTCCATTACGGCGGTATCATAGATCCCCGCACAAAAGAGATGAGTGAAGATGAGGCCACCCGGCACATTGCAAGAGAGCTCTTTTACACCTGTGTGGAAATGCAGCGTGTCTGTGTTCTGTTCAATCAGGCAAATGACAAGTTTCTGTATGAGAGTGAAACGAGAGAGTCCCGGGACATTCTGGAAAAAGCGTTTCGCATTATTTCCACTCTCCGTTCCAGTCTTGATATTTCGGACTCATTCAACGCGCTTTTTCAAATCCGCATTCGGATTGGCGCAAACGTTGGTGAAGTGACCATTGGCAATTTTGGGCCGGACGGTGCAAAGCAGTGGGATGTCATCGGCCTGCCCGTGATCGAGGCGAAACGAATGGAGGCTACCGCCCCCATCGGCGGACTGCGGATCTCAGAGCGCTTTTGCCGCGTGCTTGAAGAAACCGGTGTTGCAGATGACTACTTCCATCGTTTCAAGAAGGAAGCGGCAGCGCTCTTTGGCTACTATCGCCACATTACGAAGGAAGAGCTGTTCCAGTTCAGTATTGTGCGACTTCAGGACAAGAAAGGCGCCCAATTCCGGACCTACAGCATTCAGGTCAATCCGGGCCTGCCGGAATCTATCATGGAGCAGGTGAGGCTCCTCTTAGAAAAAGGGGAGACCGGCGCCGACAAGATTCTTGAACTCCTTCAGTACTACCGCGGCAACCGGTTTGTTATAGATGCGTTTGAGAATGTGTTTCGCCAGCACCAGATTATCTTGCGTAAGGGCTACATCTTTAAAATTATGCATCCTAAAAAATATGACGCGCTCTACCGCAAGCTCGGGGAGAAGGAGCACGAAGTCCGGGAGCTCATAGACAAGGAGTACTCTCTCTTCACGCTCTTTGAGCGACTCGGTTCATACCAGGACTCAATAAAGCAGGAGCGGGTAACAATGGATGACTCGTGCGAGTTTGAAGACTACGAGCTTTACATGGAGAATGAAACGCGGCGCATTGTAGAGGCGTATGAAGAGCGTAAACGCTCAATGCTGCAAAAGGCGTACTTCTACAACGTCGTCTATCCCCTTGTTTTTGCCAGTATCCGGACCAGTATCATGGAATACCAGTCACAGTTAGGCAGCCTGGAAGCCGTGTGAAGGTCCGGACGCAGTAGACCGTCACGCCACCTTGCGCAGCGGGAGCCACGGGTTGCGGCGCCCAGCTTCCAATCTTCCATACTTAAATACCGGTACCAGTCGGCGCGCCGCGTGATGCGCCCCAATAATGTTCACGCACGCCGGACCAAGCTCAAGCTCAGCAAGAGGCCCGGCCAGGAAGACGCGCTCTTGCCACTGAAGGTGCCGGTCAACAATAGGGTATCCGTCTTCGGCGAGCTTAAGCGAGTGCCGCGCAGCAAGATCCGCAATAAGCCGGGACGCCGGCGGTACTGGATTGAATCCGGTGGCAAGAAATACCGCATCTGAAGACAGAGTGGACGGCCCGGTTGACAGCCGGACTTCCGTCTGGCCCTCCCGGCTCGGTGTGGTTCCCACAACTTCGTCCACAATGTAGGTAATTCGTTTCTCGTCCAGTGCGGCCTGCAACTCCACGGCCACGTCGGAAGGCATGGTGCCGGGATTTCGCTCCCTGGTGATGATTTGCCGACGCCTGGTGTAGTCCCGCTCTGCGAGAAAGTCCTCAAGGCAGCGCGGTCCTATGAAGCATGGGTTGCTGTCAAACTGCTCGCTCTTAACCGGATGGCGGGCCACTATGACCGGCGGATTTTCACTCCGCCGGGATAACGCGAGCGCAAGCTGGGCCGCCGTTACGCCGCCCCCCACAATGACGGGAGCGCGCGGAGCGTTGCGCGCGTCACGGTTGTAATCCGGAGAAAAGACGTGGGCGATGTTCGGATCAGTGCTGCTCTCCGTGGCAGCATACCAGCCTGGATAACGGAGCTCTTCGGAGCGGCCCACGGCAATAAGAACTCGGCGGGCGCGCATAACCTGGTGGTCCGTGGCGATCTCCACGTGGTGCGGTTTGAGCACAATGCGCTGTGCACGCCCTTTCACCCGGAGTCGGGCAAGCCGGTGCTTATTCAAAACAGTGTTCGTGTGCTGGTCGAAAAGTTCGAGAGACGGCCGCTGGTACGGCGGAATGTAGGAGGCCGGTTCAGGGAAATTATGCGTCCGCGCAAAATCACGCAGCGCGTGGAAGTCAGTATCCATATTGTGGCTGCTTGGCGAGCGAAGAAAGCGCATTCCGGAATTCCGCGTATTGCGGTGCCAGTGGGCAAGAGGTTCATCCCAGGGATCGAGGACTGCAAGCTGGTCCCGCCCAAACGCGCCGGACGAGCACAACGCGTGGGAGAGGAACGTTCCGTGAACGCCCCCACCGATGATCAAAAGCTCCAGCATGGTACCAATATAGTCAGGTAGAAGAGATTCAATCAAGACAGGTCAAATGTATTATAATTCGTGCGTAGATATGGAAGATTCACGCAGAGAAGTAATTATGGAGCTGGACAGCGAGTGGCATCGGCTCAAGTATGGCAATCCAATTCCCGGCCTCTACCCGCAAACGGGAGCGGAAGTTGTGAAAGTCCGCGGTTCAAGCAGCGTTATGGAGGACAGGACGGTGACGCGGTATGAAATAGTGGTAACCGACCAGGGCAAGGTAGTGGGAACCTACAAGGTGGTTGCAGAAGAAGCGCTCGCCGACTATTCGAGCGGCTACGCAGAGGAATCCTAGGAGTGGCAAAAGGCGGACTCGGATGTAGTGGTTGTTGGCAGTGGTCACAACCGCCTGGTGTGTGCCGCATACCTGGCAAAATGGGGCTATCGGGTAACAGTTATAGAACGCCGGGCCGCCATTGGCGGTGCGGTCTGCACTGAAGAGATGTTTGGCGGCTACCGGATGGATGTGGGCGGAAGCCTGCACTTCATGATCCACCACACACCCGTCGTTGCCGATCTGGAGCCTTCGCCCTACGGGCTTGAATGCATTAAGCTTGATCCTTTTTTCGTGAGTGGAATTTTCCCTGACGGCAACTCTGTCAGCTTTCACGAGGATCTGGACGCGGCTTCTACCGAGATCATTGGGTGGCATTCGGCGGTGCACAATCACGGGCCGGCCCGGCCGCGATTGGCATGACCTTCAGCTCCGTTGATCCGAGCCTTGCGCCTCCGGGCAAACACGTGCTCTTTGTATGGGGGCAGTACTATTCCTACGGCTGCGCGAAGGAACGTGGGAAGACATTGAAGACGCGGAAGCGAATAAGCCGCCTTCGTTGGTGGAGGAATACGCTCCCGGCACGCACGGTGCGCTCCGTGATATGTATATCCAGTCACCGCCGCGCAAAGAAGAAAAACACAAGATGCCGCATAAAAAGGTGATGCACGTTGAAATGATCGTAGATCAAATGTTCATGCACAGGCCGCTGCCGGAGCTTTCCCGATACCAGGCCCCCCCTCAGGTCTCTTCCTTGCCAGTGCCGGTATGCACCCAGGCGGCGGAATATTCGGCGCACCGGGCTACACCTGCGCCCACATTGTAGGAAAGAGCCTTAGAGGGAGAAGGTAGTCATTTCTTCCTGATGCTTTTTTCAAAGTCTTTCCATGCCGAGTCACGCTGCTCATCCGTGTAGGGCCGCGGCGGTCTGTGAGTCTCAGGCTTCTCTGCGCGTTTCTTGCCGCCAGAGCGTTTGCGGCTATTTGCCGCACGTTTCTTTTGTGATGTGTCCCTTCCGCGGGAAGGGCTGCTGCGTGGGGCCCCACCGCCGCTTCCCCGCAGCGCCGTGCGTCCTTCCTGCGCGCGCCGCCGGCTATTCGAACGCTGCTCTTCCGTGCCCGGCGCATCTGTGTCCGCACCGGCGCTTTCTCCCTGCTGCGGCGAAGCGTATCGGACAAAACGGGCAAAGTGGGTAAGCAGGCTTTCATAGCGGCCGGTGACTTTCATCCAGAGCTGGCGGAACACGTTAAGCTGGCCGAAAGATTTTTGAAACAGAGCCCTGACATCAATGCCAAGCAGTTCGGTATAGGGACGCAGTTCGTTCCCGCCCGCATCAAAATAGACAAAAAGCCTTTTCCGAAGCTCCTCCGCGGAAGTTGAGGGCGCCTCATTGCGGGCGTCATGAACAATTGCCTGGGCAAGCAACTGCGGATGCGCAAAGAGATAGCCTGCATACGCATCACGGTGCGGGAGCCTGCGCTGGAGGTCGGTCTCAAAGTTCTCCGGACTGAAGAAAACCGGCCGGTCCTCTCTGTTGTTTGTCCGCAACTGGTAGATAAGCTCAACACGGTACTCTTCCACCAGGTCACTGCGCACCCGCCGTATTCTCTCGCGGAACAGGGACATGATATGATCCCGATGAATGACGTCATCGCCAACAATTACCACAGGCGGCAGTTGATTTGCTGCATCACTCTTTGCACGGGTATCGTAAAACTCCTGGCGGAAACTCTGGTAGGTGCTCCCATATTTTTCCCTGAGCGCCTCTATAAGCGCATCCAGCCGAGGACGCGGCATGAGCACGTCGCCGTATTCGCCAACGGAAGCCACCAGTGCGTCCATATCCGCTTTGCGTTCCGACTCCTCTTCTTTGCGCCGTCTTGCCTCTTCCATCTGGCTGGAAATGAATCCGTGAAGAAGATCGGCACTGAGAAAGAACTCCGGCCCGGTGCTGTGGAACCGGCTCGCGAGCGAGTCACGCTCTTGCCGAATAGCGCCCGCAATTCCGTACCAGAACTGCGGTTCCCGGGAAGCCAGTCTCCGTTTCACCGCCAGCACACTCTCTCCCAGGAGTTCGGAGACTTCTGAAAGCAAGTCCGGATGGGACAGGCGGCTGCGAAGCTTGCCAATGCAAACGGACACGGCGTGGCGCGCCTGGTCTGCGGGCAGGTAAAGTGAGCCTGCTTCCACACTCACCACGTAAAGAGGATGCGTTCCATCAGGTCCGGCGGAAAAGAGGTGTGCCAGCGAGGCAAGAGACATTTTCTCAGCCGGTATGTCTGATTCCGGGAATCCGCGCTCGGCCATCGCCTTATCGGTAGGCAACGGGTGGCCGATCCATTCACGTACGCAATGATACTCTTCTCTGACCAGGTATGCGTAAAAGAGGGGAGATTCCGGCTGGGTGAGGATAATTTCATGCTTTATGCGTTTGCCGTCTGCAAGTTGCGTGGTGATTAGTCCGCAGTGTCCTCTCTCCAGCTTTTCCATGAGTGAGTCGATGACCGCAGCCGCGTCTGTTCTGTGCACTTCGCTGCGGGACACCGCGCGCGTGTACGTGAGGCCGGGCCGCCATACGTTACACAACTCGTGAAACGTTTCCCGCTCGGCGTGGGTAAAATTACCAACCTGAGAGAGGAGTTCGTCTCTTGACTTGCCGGACTCGGTAACGTAGTCGGGTGAGGGAAGCTCAATGTAAAACGGCGTTTGACTGCTCATAGAACATCGCCTGTGGCATCTGACACTATCCCGACATGCCGCCGCGTGTCAAACGGTTTCATGGCCGGGCCACATCCTCCGCTTATGCGTGCAGGCTGGTTGCCAGCTCGCTGAAGGTAGGATGAGCAAGCGGCACCTCTGCAAGCTCTCCGAGCGAAATCCGGTGGACCATGGCAATCTGGAGGGGAGACAGAAGCTCTGCCGCCTCACGGCCCACGCAACTTGCGCCCACTATGTGATCGTCTGATTCACGTACCCAGATTTTCAAGAGTCCGACCGTCTCTCCGGTAAGGTGCGCCTTTACCAGCCGGGAATACTCCCGGCGGACCACCCGGACACCCGCTGACGATGAAGAGAGCCGCGTCACATCGCCAAGCTGGGCGACCTGCGGATCCGTATAGACCGCTTCCGTGAGGAAGGCGACCGGCTTTCCCGGTTCACGGCCGGCGGCGGCGCTGACTGCCCTGCGCGCGTGGTAGAGTCCCCGGTTCACCGTCAGCGGCGGTCCGACAAGATCGCCTGCTGCGTACACGCCCGGTATGGAGGTTTCAAAACGGTCATCAACAACAACCCAGCCGAGCCCGTCTCGTGCCACGTGCGGGCCATCCTCCGTTTCAAATTCCATATCAGGGCGACGGCCGGTTGCTATGAAACCGTAATCTGTATGCAGCGTGCTGTCCGCTGTGTAGCGCGTGGTCACGTCACGTTCTGAAGCACTCATGGCGGTAACCTTTGCGTTGTATCGAATGGAAATTCCCATATCTGTAAGAAATCCGGCAAAGCGTTCGGCAATTTCTGCGTCCACGCGGGGCAACAGCTGTCCGCCGTTTGCCAGAATGGTTACCGAGCTTCCCATGGCACTCATCGCAAAGGCGTACTCGCAGCCGGTCACACCACCGCCGGCAACCGCCACGCTGCGCGGGTAATCCGGTAGTCCTTTTGAGTAGCGTGGCGCGAGAAGGCGTACTCCGTCGGGCCTGACATCGGGATCAAAGCGCGGCTCTGAACCGGTTGCCAGAAGTACCGTTTTAGCGTGCAGCCGAGGTGACTCCGTTTCAGACTCCACTTCTATCCGTCCTGGTGCGAGAAGACGCGCATGTCCGGAAAAAACCGTTACACCGGCCTCTTTCAGGGAGTGGCGGTATTTCCGGGATAGGAGATCGGACCGCTCTGTTATCATGCGTCCAAGCTCAGTCATTGCAATTGTCCTACCTCGTTCCGCCTCGTTTAGCCAGACTTTGCTGGGAACAAGGCTCCCAAAGGTTGCTCTGCCACCCACGGGCGCCTCAGCAACGAGTGCAACGGATAACCCGTGCCGTCTTCCCTCAAGGGCTGCCTCAATTCCGACGGGCCCTCCGCCAACGACGGCAAGATCGATATCCATGATGTTCCTCCTCTGTCTGAATCACTAACAAAAGTCTAATAATTTTCAGTATACTTTTCCCAGGTATGAAGGGAGAAACCTACGCAATTGAAACGTTAAATACACTCTATGAGAAGACAGAGCCGCTGTCACTCGGAGACGATGACCGCTATATCATCTTCAGCGACCTCCACATGGGAAACGGTGGCCGAGCGGATGATTTTCGCAGCAACGCGGAGATCTTTATGCGGGTCCTGAGAGAGTACTACCTGAACGCGGGCTACACGCTCATACTAAACGGGGACGTGGAAGAACTGCAGCGTTTTTCGCTGGATCGCATCAAGAAGCGCTGGAAGGGGGTGTATGAGCTCTTCTCCGAATTTGAAAATGCCGGAAGATTGTACCGGCTGGTTGGAAACCATGACCTGGAGCTTCTTGACTACAATCACCACGGCTTTGATGTCCATGATGCATTACGCTTTCAGTACGAGGGAAACAATATTTTCATATTCCATGGGCACCAGACTTCGCCCGCCTTTGAAAAGCACCATCGGCTTGTGAGTTTCATACTGCGCTACTTTGCCACACCGTTAAAGATCAGGAATTACGAAGTCGCGCACAATAGCGAAAAGAAATTCAGGACTGAGAAACGTGCCTATGAGTTTGCCAGCCGGAGAAAGATCCTCTCCATCATTGGCCACACCCATAGACCGCTTTTTGAGTCGATGTCCAAGGTTGATTCCATAAAGTTTGAAATTGAACGCCTCTGTCGCAAGTATCCCGGGGTTTCCAGTGAAAAGAAGCAAAGCATAGAGCGTAAGATCAATCAGCACAAGGAAGAACTCGTTCACATACAGCACACGGATGAAAAGGATGGTTCGCGAGCCAGTCTCTACAGGGAAAACCTGGTTGTACCATGCACCTTCAATTCAGGCTGTGTGCTCGGGAAGCGTGGAATGACCGCCCTGGAAATTGACGCGGGTGAGCTGGCGCTCGTCCACTGGTTTGACCGCAAAAGAAGCCGGAAATACCTGAATTATGACAGCTATCGGGCCGAGCGGCTCGGAGAGTCGGATTACTACCGTGTCGTTATCAAAAAGGACAGTCTGAACTACATCATGACGCGCATTAAGCTCCTCGCCTAGGCGGAACCGGAGCAACGCGGCGGCGTGCAGACCTATTCGCCCGGTTGCACATAGATTTCCACCCGGCGGTTCTTCTCTCTTCCTGATTCAGTCGCATTGTCGCCCACCGGCTCGCTGCTTCCCTTGCCCTCGTAGACAAAGCGGCCGGCGGCAATCCCGCGGGCGGCGAGCTCTGACACCACAGCCTGCGCCCGTTCCACTGAGAGCTGGTACTGGCTTGCCGCGCTTCCAACTGCTGCGGTATGGCCTACCACGCGGAAGGTTGCGCCAGGTTGGGTTTTGAGCGCCCTCGCAACCGCATTCAGCCGGCCCTGTTCATCCGGAACAATCACGGCCTGGTCGGGCAGGAAGTGAATTTTTTGAATATCGAGTTTTACCGCATTTCCGGAAGGCAGGACATTCACGTCTGTAATCCCTGATTTTGCTAACTCTGCCCGCATGTTATCCGCACTCTCCTTCACCGGCAACGGCTTGAATCCCTTGAACCAGGTTTGTGCAAAGCCGCGGAAACGCAAGTTCCGTTTTTCCGAAAGACTGTAGGTATCGTCAAAGCTGTCGGTCATGAAGATAAGCCGAGCTGTATCTGCGTCAATGAGAATAGTGACTTTGTGCGTGCCGGTGATGGAATCCGGCGTATCCGGCCGGCCTGCGGACCGGTAGCGGACGGCAAATTGCGCGGTAATTTTCAATGCGTCTGCGCCGTAAAAGTTCACTGCTCCCTCGTAGCGGTATAACGCAAGCACCGGTACCAAGGTGTTGTGCCCGTTCCATTGGGGGTCCACGGAAACCGTGCTTTCTGCCTCCCACGTTTCCCCTGGCTGCAGGGAGTGCTGCGGCAGGCGCGGAAAGTCGCGCAGAAATGGAACGGGCAATGTTTCAAGGCCGTGTTGCGATCCGTCCGGAAAAACGGTCAGTGTTACCTTGTAGCTGCGATCCAACCGGCGGGCCACATCTTTCATATCCCTCTGAGTCTGTTCAAGTACTTCGTAACTGCCCTCAAATACGCGTTGCGGGCCATTTCCCGCGTTCTTCTGAAAACGTCCTCGGACTTCCCGGTAAAGATGTCCCTGATAGTGATTGTTCTCATATCTGCTCAGATTGTACCGGGTGACCACGGTGAAGTTATCCGCGTAGGAAACGTCGACGGGCGGTGGTTCGGTTTTGGGTGAGCCGGAGTCATCCGAGAAAACCGGCAAACAGAGAACACTCAAAAAAAAGAGCATCGCCGGGCGTGCCGGGGGGAGTCCGTACATGCCGCGTAGTGTAGCGAAAAATGGCTATACAAGAAAGAGCAAAAACGCGTATGCATTTCTTTGGAATTCCCTTGACGTCCCCTGCATAGCGTGCTACATTACTACTGTATTAGAAAGATAGTACACTACAACTATAGTGAGGTAAGTGATGGTTGAATTGAGTAACGTTTCATTTGCGTACCCACGCAAACGGTCGTTGTTTTCCTCCCTTGACCTAACATTGCGGGACGGGAACATATACGGCCTGTTGGGCAAAAACGGGGCGGGCAAAACAACGCTTCTCCGGCTGGTTACCGGGCTGCTCTTTCCCGCCTCGGGAAGTACAACCGCGTTTGGGTACCCGGCCGGGCGGCGCCGACCGGAAATGCTGTCAGATATCTTCTTTGTGCCGGAGGAGTTTTACCTTCCGCCGTTGAGCGTCAAACGGTACGCAGCCACCTACGCACCGTTCTATCCGCGTTATGATGCGGCGGTGTACGAGAAATGTTTGGCTGAGTTTGAGGTAGCCGCCGGCGATAGGCTTGACGCGTTGTCCTACGGACAGAAGAAGAAGGTGATTATTTCGTTTGCGCTGGCAAGCGGGGCGCGGCTTCTGCTGCTTGATGAGCCGACAAACGGTCTGGATATTCCAAGCAAGAGTCAGTTCAGGAAATTGCTCGTCTCTCACTTTGATGAAGAACGGTCATTTGTAATTTCTACCCACCAGGTGCGCGATATGGTGAACCTGATCGATCCCATAATTATTCTGGATAACGGGAAGATCATTTTTGACCACACCTTAGATGAGGTGTCGGCGCATGTTTCCTACCGCTTCTCAAGCCAGGCGCCGGAACCGGAAAGCGTGCTCTACGTTGAGGAAGCAATGGGGGGATACGCCATCCTGGAGCGGAACCGTGACGGCAGGGCCACGCAAATTGACCTTGAATTGCTCTTCAACGCGGTAATGGCAAAACCTGACCTTCTTGAGAGCCGGGTGACCCAGGGAGGAATGTAATGAACGTAGTAAGAATTTGGCTCCTAACAAGAGACTTTGCAAGCCGCCAGGTTCGCAACTTGCTTATTGGTGTAGGCGCGGTAGCCGGCGCGCTTCTGGTTGTCCAGCTCCTTTCAACTGCCGGAGGCACGTCATGGAACTTTCACGAAGTGTTTTTCCCGCTCTGTCTCTTTGGCATTGGGGCGGTTCTCACCAGTGTAAGCTTTTCTGATTTGCATATGCCCCGCCGCAGCGCCGCCTACCTCACCATTCCGGCATCTCATGCTGAAAAAACAGCAGAGAAGCTTCTGACAACAAACGTGGCGTTTATCATTGTGATGTACGTGGGCTATTTTCTGTATTCGGTGCTGGCGGCGCTTCTGTCCCGGATTCTTTACGGGGAGAGCTTTGGGTTGTTTAATCCATGGACTCTCACAGTCTGGAATGCGGTACGCACCTATTTTGTGGTGCATTCAATCATTTTGTTCGGCGCGGTCTATTTTCGCAGGAAGAATCTGATTAAAACGGTGCTGGTGCTTGCGGTTCTGGGGATAGGGTTTAGCCTGCTTGCCGCACTCATAACCTACCTGGTGTTTGGTCAGACGCTTCAGAGTATGCATATCACCATGGGACCGGAGGGATACGTGGACGGAACACTCCGCGGTGTGCCGTTTAACGCGCTGGCCATTCGCGATCCAGAGTTTCTGCAAAGTGGAGCACAGCGTATTGCAACTGTAGCGCGCGTCGGCGCCGGGGCGGTGCGGATCTTCTTCTGGTACATTATGGCTCCGGCACTCTGGGTTCTGACCTGGCTGCGCCTGCGGGAAACCGAGGTTGCATATGGAGTTTAACGGGAACCGCTCAATTTATCTGCAGCTGAGTGACAGCGTGTGTGAAAAGATCCTTCGCCGTGCACTGCGGGAAGGAGACAAGATTCCGTCGGTGCGGGAGATGGCAGTGGAAACAGAGGTGAATCCAAATACGGTGATGCGTTCTTACTCCTATTTGCAGGATAGAGGCATTATCCACAACCAGCGCGGTATTGGATACTTCGTATCGGAAGGCGCGCATGAGCGCACGCGCGAAATGAAGACCGAGGAGTTTGTGCAAAACGAGCTCCCGCGGGTGTTTCATACTATGGATCTCATCGCAATGAGTCTGGAGGAGTTTACGCAGCAATACCTGGAGTATGTGCGGGAGAGGAAAAATCATGAAGGTGACAAATAAGATCTTGCTTGTCAGCGTGCTTGCAATTGTGTTGATCCTGACCGGAATGATCATTGCAGCACGAGTCCTGCTGACGGATGCTATGGGAAAGGTGGAACCGGTACAGCTGTCCGGCACGCAGTCCGAACGCAGTGTCGAGGCGGACGGTTTTCAATCGGTGTCCGTTGCCGGCGCGTGGGAGCTTGATATAACAGAGGCGGAGCAGTTTTCCGTCCGCGTTTCCGGTGATCAGAGCGTCCTGGATTCTGTCATAGTGAGTGCGAGGGGTGGGACCCTCTACCTTTCCACGGAGGGCAACGTGCACATAGTGGGAGGTCGGCTGAAGGCAACTATCGCCATGCCGTCGCTCGTGGCCCTGAACGTGGCCGGAGGTGCGCAGGCAGCAATTCACGGCTTTACCGAGAAGTCGCTGCGGATTGAAAGCGCCGGCGCAGCCAATGTGAGCGCCAGTGAAACGGTTCTTGATACACTTGGTATTCGCTCTCAGGGCGCCGGAGATTTTGACTTCAAGGGCGCCCGGGTGAAGGACGCGGACATTGCCATAGAGGGTGCCGGCAATGTTTCTGTTACCATGACCGGAGGAGTGCTTGGGGGCCATATAAGCGGAGTCGGCCATGTTGAGTATTATGGAACAGTAAGCGATCAGCGTATTAGAATTGACGGCCTTGGATCCGTTCAACACCAGTAGGAGGTAGAAAATGAATAGTGATACGGTAAAGGTGGCGCTCCGGGAGTACCTGGATCAGCGCAATTATATAGCGGCGGTGGCGGCAATCCGTTCTCTCGAAACGGATGATGGTGAACGGATCCGGCTCACCGGTGAAGTTGCCGGGACACTTGCCAGTGAGATAGACACGGCACGCTCCGCCGGACGCAAGAAGGAAGCAGCGGTGCTGGAAGCGGCGCTTGGTTGGCTTCTGGAACTCTACCCGGAACTTGCTCGCCACTACCGGCGGTCGGAGGAAAAGGTGCCGCCATGGGATGACCACCTGATGCAGCTATTGCGGCCGTTGCTGGTTCGATTTTCCGAAATGCGGGAGTTCTTTGAAGAAGATAGACAGTCGTCCCCCGGTGAAGAACCCGATTCGGAGCAAGATGAAGGCCAGGCGGAGCGGATGGAGGAGACCATACGCCAGGGTGTAGAACAGTTTGAAAAGGTTCTTCACCGTTTTGGCCGGCCGGAAGAGCCTTCCCGGCCAATGAGAAACGCAAATGACCCGGAAGAGCCGGGGCAGCGAATCGTCATTAACGAAGATGAAGAAGGGTAAACCGTTGTGCCAGAGGTGATCTGCGCCGGTTGCTTCTACTGGTTTGCCACAAGGCGGTACACTATCGGGCGCGGTAGCACCCTGACCAGACGTGCCAGCATCCGATTGGTCCGCCCGGGGATGCAGATCACCTT
>Ga0102944_1000288_pt1 | contig 40690 bp, 47 predicted proteins | sample SalPonD_shore_MG_FD_78172 | JGI IMG/M metagenome (GOLD analysis project Ga0102944, IMG submission 78172) | Salt pond soil microbial communities from South San Francisco under conditions of wetland restoration - Salt Pond MetaG... | ecosystem: Environmental > Aquatic > Marine > Intertidal zone >... | reverse complement strand
TGGGGGAAGATGTCGGCATAGACCGGCGCGAACGCATTGGTGCCGGTGGCAGTCGCGGCGGGGTCGCCGCTCCCACAGCTCTAAAGACCGCTGCCCGCCTTCGTGGAAGCGTCGACCTCGGCGCGAATGCATTGGTGCCGGTGGCAGTCGCGGCGGGGTCGCCGCTCCCACAGCTCTACGGACCGCTGCCCGCCTTCGTGGGAGCGTCGACCTCGGCGCGAATGCATTGGTGCCGGTGGCAGTCGCGGCGGGGTCGCCCCTCCCACACCTCTACGGACCGCTGCCTGTCTTCGTGGGAGCGTCGACCTCGGCGCGAATCCTTTGGTGCCGGTGGCAGTCGCGGCGGGGTCGCCGCTCCCACACCTCTACAGACCGCTGCCCGCAAGCGTTGGGCGACGGCATTCGTAGTCGAATTGCCGATCTTCAGCCACATAACCTTGGGCGGTGGGCCGTAGAGAATGCTGAACTCGTGGAAATCCGAATCCTTGGTTACGATGACGAAGTCGTTGTTTCGCGCGTATTCCCAGATCTCCTTGTCAGCCGCTTGATCCAGCCCCAGCAGCCGGACCTGTGTGGTTCCCGGGAAGGTTTCCAGTAGGCGCTCCACCAGCCGCTAGGAGAGGTTCTGGTCCAGCAGCAGCTTTATCGACTAGTCCCGGCAACCCGCGACCTATGGAAACACTGAAGAATTCCCGCGTGCTTCTGCGCGCCTTGTCTGCAGATCCGCTGCTCAGCCAGAAGCGCGTGCGAATTGTTCAGTGTTTCCCTAGCCTCAGGCTGCACGAATACCATGGGCAAAGTGCTCTCGGGACGCCGCGTACTCCAGTACGGCGCGTATATCGTCATCAGTGAGCTCCGGGAAATCGGCACGGATCTCTTCCCAGCTCTGCCCGGCCGCAAGCCATCCTAGGACATCGTATACGGTGATTCGCATACCTCGAATGCACGGCTTACCGCCACGCTTGCCTGGCTCAATCGTTATCCGACCCTGGTTACTCATCGAATTCTCCGCACCTCCACTGGACTACACAGTCGGTGTACCAACCGAGACTCCGAAACCGATAGCTCCCCAGGACAGACAGAGTCGATGCCCGCAAAGGCAATCGGACACGCGTGACTGTTCTGGCTGTTGCGGGAGTTGCCTGCTTTGATCAGGCCCTTTTCCATCAACGCGTGGAGGCAGTTGTTCACGCGAGCTACGCGAGTGTCTCGGCAAGGTCCCGTTGCGTCATGTCCGGCTTCTGTTGCAAGGCCTGAGCACCTGAAAGTACGGGTCCTCAGTGCGCATTCGATTGGTCCGTTGTGGCCCACTTCGCTGCGGCTGCGGGTGTGTTCAGCCGGCACGGCATGTACACCAGTTGACCGGATGGAGCGCAAGTCTTGGATGATCGTTTTGTTGGGGGCTATCCCGGGATCAATTTTGGGGGCTTCTGTGGCTGAGCGGACGCCCCGTGTGCTCTTGTCTTGGGCAAGCGCTGGAACCTTCAGTCCCCGTCGTCAAGGTGCAGCGGTCTGGTACGCCGGATCGTGTCCTCGCTGAAGCGTGCGACTTCCTCATCGGTCCATAGCTCCAGGGTCCGGAGAATACGGATGTGGTTAGAGGCCGTGGATCGGCGTGGGTCGTTGAAGGCTGCGCCGAGCTGGTCGTCGAGCTTCTGGACGCGCTCGTAGACGCTCAGATAGCGCTGGTGGTTGGTTTGGTCGTCTTCCGCACTCGTGCAGAGGGTGGCGATTTCGTCGAGGGCGCGGCGGCAGAAGCGGTCCAGAGGTTAAGTCCACCTAGCCCACCGATGCGCGGCTGCGGCCGAGGACCTGACCGCCAATCCGGCGTTGCGCTCGGTTCGGGTGCTCAACGTATTGCCGAATACACCTGCGCGCCCAAACTCTCCCGCGCCTTGTCTTGACGGCCATCTCCGCACCCTCGCATCGCGAATCGGTGGGATAGGCGGACTTGGCGCGGAGTTGGCGGAACGTTTTCCAGTCTCGTTCGGGGATGTGGCTGGGGATGAGACGGTGCCCATTGGCAGGTGGCGGGATGGTCGCTGGGGTGTTTGGAGGCCTTCAAGGGTTGTTTCTTGGTGGCGGTTATCGGCGACGGAGCAGCGGAGAACGCTGGAGGCTCTTTTCGGCATGGACTCGCCGCGGGGACGCGCCTCCCACGGTCTTCGCTGACCGCCGCGGTCAATCGAAGGGGTGTGGGAGGCCCGTCCTCGGGGCGATGGGGTGATTCACCCGGTTCGCGGCCATGGGCGGCTCTTACGGCGTTCCAGGAGCGTTTGCTGGCGTTTTCGGGGTTTCGGGTGGCAAGACCGGCCGGCACGCTGATTCCTGGAATGTCTTGGAGGCGTTGAGGTTGGGTGGCGGGCTGATCAGTCGAACTCCAAAGCGTTCCAGGGGATGATTCGTACGCCCTCGCGGTCCTGGCGTTGTTTGCCGCCATGGACGACAGTGGGGTCAACAGCCGCATCGCCGGCCCACGACATCCACGTCCGCACGCCTTTGAGCCAATCGCCTGTCACGGTAGCGCCGGCTTTGATTTCCACCGGCTGAAGCCGGTCCGCGTGCTCGACGATGAGGTCGACCTCATGGCCAGTGCGGTCGCGCCAGAAGCTGAGATTGGAGCCGCGTGCACGGCTGTACCGCGCCTTGAGAAACTCGCCCACTACCCATGTCTCGAACAACGCGCCACGGAGGGGGTGGCTGGCTATCTGTCCCTCACTTTCGATCCCAAGCAGCCAGGCCGCGAGACCCGAGTCGAGGAAATAGAGCTTCGGTGTCTTGACGAGACGCTTGTTGAAGTTGCGGTGATGGGGCGGCAATCGATGCACGATGTAACTGGCTTCCAGGACGGAGAGCCATTCACGGACCGTGTTGTGGCTGACGCCGACCTCGTCTCCCAGCGAGGAGAGGTTGAGCAGCTGCCCCGTGCGACCGGCGCACAGCCTCAAGAAACGCTGAAACACGGTCAAATCCCGAACGTTGATGAGTTGACGCACATCCCGTTCGAGATAGGTCTGGACATAGTTGCCGTACCAGATGCCTGGGTCCAGGCTGCGATCATGTATTGGCGGGTAAGCACCTCGCCACAGCGCACCGTCCAGGGTGCCGGACAAGAGGCCGGCGGAACGCAGCTCGGTGACACTGAAGGGCAGAAGCTCGAGCAGAGCCACCCGCCCCGCCAGGCTCTGGGTGATGCCGGAGAGCAGACCGAACTGCTGAGATCCCGTCAGGATGTAACGGCCGGGGACAGGCGACTCGTCCACCAGCCGCTGCAAATAGGCGAAGATGTCCGGGCAGCGTTGGACTTCGTCGAAGATCGCCCTGTCGCCGTGCTGCTCCAGAAACCCGCGGGGATCCTCTTCGGCAAACTCGCGAACGTCCGGATCTTCCAATGAGACGTATCGGTGTCGCGGAAATAGCGCACGGCAGAGGGTGGTTTTGCCGGATTGGCGAGGGCCTGTTATCCCGACCACCGGGTACCCTTGGGCCAAATTCCTTACGGTGTCGGCAGCGTCACGCGGAATCATATGGCTAATTGTAAGTTCTACTTACAATTTGACAACCACCGCATGCCAGGGAAACACTGAACCCGTGGCGTAAAGGAGAAGGTTCGGCCATTAGTCGTTGTCGTCCAGAGACCAAGGCGCCGTATCATTGTGATCCGGTTGAGGGCGATGGACCGGCGGGCTCCATCGACGGCAAACGCCGTGTCGCCATTGACCTCCTGCAGGCGGCCGTAGACGGTGGCGTAGCGTTCGTGGTTGCTGAGGCCGTCTTCGGTGTCGGTGCACGGAGCACCGATTTCGTCGAGTGCGCGGCGGCAGAAGCGTCCAGGGCCAGCTCGCGAAGCTGGCGGAAGTTCTTCCGGGCTCGTTCGGGGATGGGGCGCATGGGTGGGGCTCCGGCGCTTCGTGCTCGGGATAGTCGCTCAGGCGATTGGTGGGTTCAAGGGGTGATCTTGGCGGCTGTTTATGACGATGCCGTAATGGTGAGCAGTGGGGGTTCTGTTCGGCATGCACTCGCCGCGGGGACGCGCCTCCCACAGGCCTTCGTGAGCCTCGGTGGGCACTCGGAAGGACTGGGAGGCGCATTCTCGCGACGGATTCCCGGCAAAAAAACCATCGCCCCGGGGACGGGCCTCCCACAAGCCTTCGATCGGCCTCGGTGGCTTGTCGGAGGGCCGTGGTAGGCGCGTCCTCGCGGCGATGCCTTTCTTTCCGCCGGTTCGTGGCCATGGGCCGCTCCTACGGCGGCTGGGTCGCGGGTGCCTAGCCGCCTGCCTTGGCAGCTTCGGTTTCGAACGCTTGGGCGACCTGCAGTATCCGCTCTTCCGAAAAGTACGGTGCCACGATCATCATGCCGATGGGCAGGCCGCCTTTGTCGCCGCACGGGATGCTCATGGCCGGGTGGCCGGTGACGTCGAAAGCCGCCGTGTTGTGCAGGTTGGCCAAGGCCCCGCCCAGGACCTCTGCAAGCGTCCTTCCTTCCGGCCGTTTCAGGGCAACCATGGCGGTGGTGGGCATCACCAGGACATCGACCTTGTCCATGGCTTCGTCGTAGCGCTGGCGGAGGATCCGGCCCAGGTTCTGGGCCTTGGCGTAGTAGCGGTGGTTGTAGACCTCGGACATGTAGGTGCCGACCATGGCCGTGACCTTGACCGTCGGGGAATAGTCGCGGCCTCGGGCCCTTCGAGCACGGCCGTAGAAGTCCACCAGGCCGGTGGAATAATGCCCCTTCCAGTTCACGCCATAGCCGTCCCCGGCGACCATCTGCGCGGTTGCGCCCTCGAACGCGATGGCGTTCCAGATCGTGAGCGCCCGGCTGTGGAGCGGCACGGACACTTCGGAGACCTCCGCCCCCAGGGACTGCAGCGCTGATGCGGCCGCGCGGACGGCCTCGTCCACCTCCGGTTCCGACGCGTCGGGAATCCCAAACCCTTCCTTCAATAGACCGACGCGCAGCCCCTTCACGCCCTTGTCCAGCGCCCCGACGTAGTCACCCGGCTCCAGGTGAGACGGCTGCCTGGGGTCCAGGCCGTCCGGTCCCGCCATGACCTGCAGCGCCACGGCGCAGTCCGCCACGTTGCGCGCCATGGGGCCGGTGTGGTCCAGGGTCGTCTCTATGGGGAAGATACCGGTGTAAGGCACCAGCCCATGGGTGGGTTTGAGCCCGCAGCATCCGCTCCATGAGGCAGGCAGCCGGATGGAGCCGCCCTGATCGCCGCCCGTGCAGATGTCCGCCTCGCCATTGGCGAGCACCGCCCCGCTGCCGTTGGACGACGACCCCGGCAGGTGATCGGTTCGATGGGGGTTCACCGGCTGCGGTTCCGGGTAGCCGGTGACACCGCCGCCGTCGAAGCAGAACGCGGGCACGGCGGTCTTGCCGATGATGGTGGCGCCGGCGTCCAGCAGCCGGGTGACGACCGTGGCGTCCTCGTCGGGGACGTAGCCTTCCATGATCGGCGAGCCGTTCAGCATGGGGAGGCCCGCCACTGCGGTGTTGTCCTTGATGCCGACGGTCTTGCCTTTCAGCGGTCCATTCGGCGCGCCCTCGATGCGGCATTTCCAGGCCCAGCCGTTGACCGGGTTGTCTTCGCCGGTGGGGCGATACCCCACTTCCTGGCGTGGATATTTCACGGGCAGCTTCGCGTCGGCCAGGGTGTCCATGTCCTCGTAACCGTCCACCGCCTGGCAGACCACTTCCCAGTATTCGCTCAGCTCGTCGCCGTCGAGGCCGAAGCCCAGCCGGTCGGAGATTGATTTCAGCTCTGCGAGGGTGGGGCGCGACATCGTCATGGTTGTGCTCCTCCGTGAATTCCGGGCAACGGCCGGCTGGCCGGGGCGGTGGGGTCCGCTCGATGGAGAGGCCGCCCGTTTGCGGGGTGCCTTGCGTATAAGGTATACCGGCGGTGTGCCTAAAGACCTGTGCCGCCGGGAATGCAAAGCTTAGGAAGGTATGGTTCGGGGACTGTGGGTTGTCAACCGATGGCGGCGGGCCGGGCTAAGCCCGTCGCGGCGGGGACGCCGCTCCCACAGTCTTCGCCAGCCTCCACGGGCGATCGAAACTGTGCGCGAGGCCCGTCCCCGGGGCGATTGGCTGGTTGCCCTTGTCGCGGCGGGGACGCCCCTCCCACAACATTCGCCGGCCTCCGCGGTCAATCGAAGCAGTGTGGGAGAGCCGTCCCGGGGGCGAAAGATCGAATCAGCACCATTCTGCGGAGATTGGGCCTTGGCGCGATTGACGGAAGCACTGGGGGAGCTCCGTTCCGGCAACAAGCCATTGGATCGGCACCAGGCGATCTCAGCGCGTCTTTACCTGCTGCCGGATCCGGGAAACGTATGCCTTGAGGTCTTCCAGGTGATTTTCGAGAATATCCCTGACCACGGATAGGTCTACTTCCTGATAACCGTGCACGAGTATGTTGCGAAAGCCGGCCATGGCGTACAGCGACTCCGACAGATCGTCGTCAATAAGCTTTTCTCTGCGCAGGAGATCGAACAAGGCACGGTTGGTCTGGGGCTCGCCCAGACGGCGCGCTGAAACGATATGGGAGGCAACATCAAGCGCCGCCTGTATAGCCAACTGAAGCGTATGCTCAACGAAGCGGGCTTCCCGTATGTCCGCTTCGAGCTGTTCGGGACGCGCCAGCTCCTTGAGCTCCCGGACACAGGTTTCGATGAAGGCGAGCTTCTTCTCAATGAGCTCGACATCCATCAGGCCGCTCGTCCCTGTCGATATTCACGTAGGTAGGGCAGGATGTCGAAGTAGGCGTTCCGAGCCTGGACCTCGAACTCGATGCGACGTTTGGGATCGCCCTCAATGAGCAGCACACCGTCGCGCAAGATACGGTGGATCACGTCCGGCGGTGCCTCCCGCATGTCCACCAGATCTACCTCCCGTTTCAGGGCGCGCTCGAGCTCGCCGCGAAGCCTGGACAACGGTCCGAGGAGGCCTTCCCTCCGACCCGCCGTGTCCAGAAGCACGGCCAAGTCAACATCGCTTGCCGACGTCGCCTCCGCGCGCGCGTGACTCCCGAACAGGTAGGCAGCGACCAGCGGCACCGACGTCGTGGACAATGCGTTTTGGAGATTCGTCGCCAGTTTCCTCGGGTCCACTGGGGTCACCTGTTATCCCGTCTCCTGACCGGGAGTCTAACATGGGCCCAAACAGGAACCTGCGGACTGCAGACTTAGTGGGGCGTGGGGCCGGCAGTGAATACCTGACGATAGGAGGGTCTTTCTCTGGGCGATTGGCGGGTTCAACCCCCTCGCGGCGGGGTCGCCGCTCCCACAACCTCCGCCAGCTTCCGCGGTCCAGCGAAGCCTTGTGGGAGGCCCGTCCCCGGGTCGATTGGCCGGTTCAACCCCGTCGCGGCCGGGACGCCCCTCCCACAGCCTCCGCCGGCTTCCGCGGTCCAGCGAAGCCTTGTGGGAGGCCCGTCCCCGGGGCGATGAATCCTTCTGGTGGGTTCGCGGCCGTGGGCCGCTCCTACGGGGCGGTGCGGCGCTGCCTCTACCGCTTCAGGCCGTGGTAGTCCAGGTACCACTCCACGAAGCGGCGCACGCCCTCCTCCACCGGTGTATCGGGCTTGTAGCCCACATCCCGGACCAGGGAGCTGGCGTCGGCGTACGTATCGGGCACGTCGCCGGGCTGCAGCGGGAGCAGGTTCCTCTCGGCCTTCTTGCCCAGGCACGCCTCCAGCACCTCGATGTAGCGGGTGAGCTGAACGGGGTTGTTGTTGCCGATGTTATAGATGCGGAACGGCGCGTTGCTGGTGGCCGGGTCCGGGTGGTCGCTGTCCCAGTCCGGGTTGACCTGGGCCACGTGGTCGCAGGCGCGGACCACACCCTCCACGATGTCTTCGACGAAGGTGAAGTCGCGCATGTGGTGGCCGTAGTTGAAGACGTCGATGGGCTTGCCTTCCAGGATGTTCCGGGTGAACAGGAACAGGGCCATGTCCGGCCGGCCCCAGGGGCCGTAGACGGTGAAGAAGCGCAGGCCCGTGGTCGGCAGCTGGAACAGGTGGCTGTAGCTGTGGGCCATGAGCTCGTTGGCCCGCTTGGTGGCGCCGTAGATGGCCAGGGGATGGTCGGCGATCTCGTGCTCGGAGAACGGCATCTTGGTGTTGGCCCCGTAGACCGAGCTGGTGGAGGCATACACCAGGTGACCGACGTCGTTGTGACGGCAGCCCTCAAGGACGTTCATGAAGCCGACCACGTTGCTGTCGATATAGGCGTGGGGGTCCTCGATGGAGTAGCGCACCCCGGCCTGAGCGGCCAGATGGATCACCCGATCGAAACGCCCGTCGCGGAACACCGCCTCCATGCCGTTGCGATCGGCCACGTCCAGGCGAACGAACCGGAAATTGGCCTGCTTTTCGTGCTCCTCAAGCTGCTTCAGCCGCGCGTACTTGAGGTCGACGTCGTAGTAGTCGTTGAGGTTGTCGAGACCGACGACCTCGTCGCCGCGGTCGAGGAGATACCGGGCGACGTGAAAGCCGATAAACCCGGCGGCGCCGGTAACGAGAATCTTCATGTGTACACCTAAAGCTGTTTAGCCGCAGATGGACGCGGATGAACGCAGATTGCTAAAGCTCTCTGACGACTCGCTTCCACTCCACCTTCGGCTTGTGAAAGTTGATCAGCAAGCACACCTTCAAGCGCGTCGCGGCAAGATAGTTGATGCACTGCGCGACGTGCTCTGAGCGAAGACTTTCAACGCACTTGAGCTCGACCAACAGGCGTTCGTCCACGAGCACGTCCGCTATGTAGCTCGCCACGGTCACGCCCTTGTAAGCAATCGGCAAGACCTTCTGTCGTTCGACAGGGACATGGCGCAACGTCAGCTCACGACACAGCGATAGCTCGTATACCTGTTCCAAAAACCCCGGCCCAAGCTGGTTCGCCACTTCAAATGCGGCACCGATCACCGCCCGGCTGAGATCGTTTAGCTCTCTTGTCTCTTGAACATCCGTGTTCATCTGCGTCCATCTGCGGCTAACAAACGATTTTAGAGTCTTCCGTCCACCGCGTCCCTGGGGAAGACGTACTTGATGTCGTAGACGATGCCGCCCGGCTTGCACAGGGCGCGGATACCCTCGATGCCCTTCTCTTTGAACTGGTCGTGGCCGACGGCGAGGATGACGGCGTCGTAGGCGCCCTGTTTCGGGGCTTCGATGACGTCTATGCCGTATTCGTGCTTGGCCTCGGGTGCGTAGACGTTGGGGTCGTAGACGTCGATGGCGGTGTGGTAGTCGGTCAGCTCCTCGATGATGTCGACGACGCGGGTGTTGCGGATGTCCGGGCAGTTCTCCTTGAACGTCAGGCCCATGATCAGCACCCGCGAGTCCACCACCTGGATGCGGCTCTTGGTCATGAGCTTGATCACCTGCTCGGCCACGTACTCGCCCATGTGGTCGTTGACCCGCCGGCCGGCGAGGATCATCTCCGGGTGGTGGCCGATGGCCTGGGCCTTGTGGGTGAGGTAATAGGGGTCCACGCCGATGCAGTGGCCGCCCACCAGGCCCGGGCGAAAGGGCAGGAAGTTCCACTTGGTGCCGGCCGCCCGCAGCACTTCCTCGGTGTCGATGCCCAGCTTCTCGAACAGGATCGCCAGCTCGTTGATCAGGGCGATGTTTACGTCGCGCTGGGTGTTCTCGATGACCTTGGCGGCCTCGGCCACGCGGATGTGGCTGGCCTTGTGGGTGCCCACGGTGATGATGCGCCGGTAGAGCTGGTCCACGAAATCCGCGATCTCCGGCGTGGAGCCGGACGTCACCTTGAGGATGTTCGAGACCCGGTGCTCCTTGTCGCCGGGGTTAATGCGCTCGGGGCTGTAGCCGGCGAAGAAGTCCTGGTTGTATTTCAGTCCCGACACCCGCTCGACGATGGGAATGCACTCTTCCTCGGTGGCGCCGGGGTAGACCGTGGACTCGTAGATCACCACGTCGCCCTTGCCGATGACCTTGCCCACCGACTCGCTCGCCTTGCGCAGCGGCGTGAGATCCGGCTGATTGAACTCGTCGATGGGTGTGGGGACCGTGACGATGTAGACGTTGCAGCCGCGGGCATCGTCCAGGTTGCTGGTGTAGGAGAGCTGGGCGGCTTCCTTCAGCTCCGCCGGAGTAACCTCGCGTGTGAGGTCCTCGCCCTCCCGGAGCTGGGCGATGCGCTCGTCGCGGATGTCGAAGCCCACGGTGGGCAGCTGCTTGCCGAACTCCACGGCCAGGGGCAGGCCCACGTAGCCGAGACCGATAACGCCCACTCGAACGTCATTGAGATCCATACACTATTGCTCCCAGCTTTCTTGTTGCCTGGCGTATCGGGCCCGCTGTGTAAACTCCCGGAAAAATGCGCCAAAAACCCCAATCATCCCGCCCAAGATCGTGCCGAGGGCTGCCAGCATGACGACTCCGGGCCCTGCCTGGTGGGCGGAGCGCACGCCGACGAACAGCGCGCGCGTGTCCCGGATGTCGGCCTTGCGCGCCTTCAGCTGATTGACGTCCTGTTTGCGCAGCGCAGTTTTCAAGTCTACATCGGCTCGTTCTTTGTCGATATTGCCTTGAAGCTTTTTGATCTTCAGCTGCTGCTGCTCCCGGCGCCGTTGATACGCCGATTCAGTATTACCGATTTCGGTCTGCAATGCGGAAACCTTGCTCTCCGCAGCTTGCACGCTTTGTCTGTGGGTCGTCTTATACTCCTTCAGCTCCTTCTGTCGGGCTGCAAGCTCCGACTTCGCCGACTCCAGATCGCGACCGGTTTGCTCCAGCTTGCTTTGCAGCTCGTCGCGCTTGTCGGGCAGCGAGACCGACAGGCTGCGCCTCAGATCCCAGAGTCGGTCCTCGGCCTTCTCCACCTGGGTCCCTATCAGCATCGCGGCCATGGTATCGGAACCGTCTTTCACCGAGGCCGCCATGTTGTCCTGGCTGGAACGAAGCTGCTCAATCGTCTTGCGTGCTTGATCCATTTGCGCCTGAGTCAGCTTGCGGCGGTCCGTCAGCCGATCGACTCGCTGCTGCAGCAACGACCGCTTGCCCTCAAGGTCCGAGATGTGCATCTCCGCGTCCTGGACCTTTTGCTTCAGACGCGCCAGCTTGACCTCGTAGGCGTCGCCCTTGACGTTTTCCGCGTGCAGACGGGCCATTTTCAGCTTGTCCTTCAGGTCCTGCATGTGGCGGCGGTGGTTGTCCGCCATGGCGGAGAGCTGCCTTTTGGCGTCCTCCAGCTTCGACTTGAGCTTCATCATGGCTACCGAACGGACGCGCTTGTCGATGAAGTGATTGAGCTCGGCCTGGGCGCTGGCGATCTTTGCCTGTTGCTGCTGGCGAAGGGTCTGGGTGATCCGGTCGTGGTCCTTGATGAGCAGGTCGACGACGTGTTGGTGGACGCGCTTTACCGCTTTATCGCTAGTCGGCTGCGCCTCGGTGGAGAGCACGAATACCGCACTGTCCTCCTTGGTGCTGACGTCGATTGACTTGATTCCGGCTTCGTCTCCCGTGCTCTTCTGCTGACTGATTACATAGGGGACGTAGACTTCCTCCAGCTTGTGCTTGACGATGGAGGGTTCCTCGACGAACTCACGGACTTTGCCTTCTTGCCGATCGGCCACGTAGGACCCGATCTCGATCGCAGTCCTGAAGTTGTAAGTCTCCTTTCGGAGAAGCCCGTAGGCAGCAGCCCCACCGCCGAGCAAAAGCACCGAGAATACAATGATTAATCGATGGCGAATCAGGACGTTCCAAAGATCGAAAAGGCTAATCTCGTCTGCAGGTTGATAGTGCTCGGGCCACTGGGCATCCATGCTTGTCAGCTCCCGGTCGCGACCGTCTTCGTTCATCTATGTTCACCCCCTCGAGGTTTCCAGCTGGCACCTTGAGCTCGATAGCGGGTCACAACCGGCTTCTCGCGCGGCTCCGACTCGTTTCGTCTGAGCGCCAAAAGTGACGTGAAGATGCTCCGAATCGAAATGATGTCGTTCGTGAAGAGATGGGTGCACCCAGAACGGTAAGCACTGACTCAATCCCAAAAACGGCCTGAAGTATACAGGGCTCAAGGTGTCAAACGACACCTGTCAATATCGCCTCTGAGCCGATATTCAGGACTGCATCACAAGGGGGAAGTATGGTGTCGAATGCGGGCGATACGCCGCGGCTCAAACAGAGTCTCCGGACGCCTCGTTTCGGACGTAGGCATTCGCCCGGCTGACGAACTCGAAGAAGAATGCGGCGAACACGCCGAGCATCAGTCCCAGGATCACACCCAGCGCGATGATGACGGCATTGCCTGTCCCCACCGGCCTAAGGGAGCGCTGCATATCGGACAACGCCCGGGTGCGGGACATGTTCTCCAGCCTGGCCTTCAGCACCGCCATCTCTCCGCGCTTGTCCTCGATGGTGTTTTGTTGCTCGCTGATTTTTGACGCCAAGCTGTCCCGCCGATCCGGGATCTCCTGGTTCAGCTCGGTTCGCAGCTGGGAGAGACGATCAGAGACCTCCCTGATTTCGCTGTTGACCATGAGCAGAGCCGTCGACTCGCCGTTGCCGCTGTTCGCTTTGACGGTTTGGCGGCGCTGCTGCTGGAGGTCGTCGAGCTGGCTCTCGAGGCCGGAAACCTCAGACCGGAGCTGCTTTTCGCGTTGATCGAGGCGGGCTGTTTCCGCCTTGAGCCGGCTGACCTCGTCCTGGGCGTTCTTTACCGCGGCCTGTGCGGAATCGATGTCCTGTTTGAGCTGCAGCCGCTGCACCTGTGTCACTTTGTCATGGTCGGCCTTCAGCTGGCTCAGCGCGGCGCCGAAAAGCGACCGGTACGCAGCCTCATGCTCGGTCGACCCTTCGGCGGTGAGGAGCACGATGCCGCTCGAATCCGGATTGCTGGCGCTGATCTTCGGCTTCCAGTCAACGTCCGGATGCTGTTTCAGAAAGCTCGTGACCGCCGTGGCGATGTAGTTGTTTTCCAGCTTCGCGACAACCGCCTTTGGCGGCTCGATGGGCTGCAGCTCGCCGGACGGATCGGTGCGGCTTCCGATATCGATGGCCAGTGAATAACGGTAGTGGGCGGGGGTGGCAACGGCGTAGGCTGCCGCCAGGAGCAGCACCAGCAGTGTGACGGCCAGAATCTGCCATTTGCGACGCACCAGAACGGCCCACAGATCGAACAGGCTGATTTCGTCCTCGGGCTGAAAATGGGCCGGCCACTGCGCGTCGCGCGCAGCGACGTCGCCTCTGCTTTCACCGTCCGTCATTGATCAACCAATACCCCCAACTCGAGCTGAGCCCCAACGGGTTCTTGTTATTGCACACTGCCCGCGCACCGCCGTCCGTTGTTCAGAACGGGATGTCGTCGTCGAAGTCGTCCGGCGGCCCCTGATCGGCTCCCCCGCCGCTGCCGTCGCCGTAGTCCTGGGACTGGCCGCCGCCGGCGGAAGACCCGCTCCCCATGGAACCGGTGCCGCCGCCCCGGCTGTCGAGCATCTGCATCTCGTTGGCGACGATCTCCGTGGTGTAGCGGTCCTGGCCGTCCTGGCCCTGCCATTTGCGGGTCTGCAGGCGGCCTTCCACGTAGACCTTGGACCCCTTGCGCAGGTACTCACCGGCAATCTCGCCGAGCTTGCCGAAGAACACCACCCGGTGCCATTCGGTGCGTTCCTGCTGTTCCCCCGTCTGCTTGTCCCGCCACTGGTCCGACGTGGCAAGCGTCACGTTGGTCACCGCGGCACCGCTCGGCATGTAGCGGACGTCCGGGTCCCTGCCGAGATTGCCGATCAGAATGACCTTGTTCACGCCCCTGCTGGCCATGGGCACCTCCCTATCTTTGCGAATGAGCCCCGTCGTTCTTCTACTGGGCGCTGTCAGTTTACGCGCTGCCGGGTGCGGCTGGAATGGATGGTAAGCCGGCGCGCACATCGCCCGGATACAGGCTTGGATAACGGGCGACTTTAGCGGGTTTTGAAGGTGATGAAAATGGGCGGCGGGAGCGGCATCCCCAACGCAGCGGGATTGCGCCGGGAGATCGCCCCGAGGACGGGCCTCCCACAATGCTTCGATTTGCCGTGGAGGCCGGCGAAGCTTGTGGGAGGGGCGTCCTCGCCGCGAAGGGTTGAACCAGCCGATCGCCCCGAGGACGGGCCTCCCACAATGCTTCGATTTGCCGTGGAGGCTGGTGGAGATTGCGGGAGGGGCGTCCTCGTCGCGATATGGTTCACTCAGCCAATCGCCCCGGGGACGGGGCTCCCACAGCCCTTCGATTCTCCATGGCGGTTGGCGAAGCTTGTGGCAGAAGCCTCCCCGCCGCGACGGGGTTGAAAAAGTCCATCGCCCCGGGGGCGGGGCTCCCACGGCCCTTCGATTCACCATGGCAGTTGGCGAAACTTGTGGCAGAAGCCTCCCCGCCGCGAGGTCAACCCTCCGTCCTCTCTCCTGCCGCCAGGTTCTCCATTTGATCCGCCAGGTAACCGGCAAAAGGAAACGCACAGGTAAAGGCCGGCGAGACGGCATTGAGCACATGCAGCGACCAGCCGTCGCCTTCGGTGCGGAAGTCCATTTCCAGGGCCTTGCGGCGGATATCGATGAGCTGGGCGCGGATGCCCGGCTTGCCCCAGTGCCGAAACCCCATCGTCTCGACCCCCTCGAGCATGCGCGCGGCGCCGTCGATCATGTAGCGCCGGCGGTACTTGCGCACCTCTTCGAAGGCGAGGCTCCGGAAGCCGAAGCGGTTGAACGCGAACAGCTCCGCCTCCCGGGCGAGCACCTCGGCCAGCTCCGAAGCCCGGAAGTTGGCCATCCCCGCGTAGTGCTCCCGCCAAAGGGCCGGGATGGCCGTGGGGCCGATCTTGGTGTCGCCGTTGACGGTGCTGGTGAAATGCACGCCCAGGAACGGATGCTTCAGGTTGGGCACCGGGTAGATGTTGACCCGCGGCCGGTAGCTGCCCTTGTCCGGATAGAGGTAGAGCCCCTTGAAGGGCAGGATGCGGTGGTCCCGGGAGAAACCGAAATCCCGGGCGATGCGGTCCGCATAGAGCCCGGCCGCGTTGAGCGCGTAGCCGGCCTTCACCACACCATCGTCAGTGTGAACGCTGCGCCTGGCCGGATCGACGCCGGCATAGGCCACGCCGAGACGCACGGAGACGCCCTGATCCAGGCAGTCCCGGTGCAGCGCGGCCATGGCCTCCGTTGGGTCCAGGGATGCCGTGGCCGGCGAGAACAGGGCGTACTCATGGGTCTTCACCCGCGGCTCGACCTCGCGGGCTTCGGCCGCGGTCATCCAGTGCAGCTCGACGCCGTTGCGCTCGCCCCGGCGCTTGAGCTCCCGCAGCCCGTCCACTTCCGTCGCGTCGGCCGCGACCACCAGCTTGCCGCAGCGGTTGATGCGCAGGCCCTTCTCGTCGCAGTAATCCTGCCAGAGGCGGTTGCCGTCCCGGGTGAAGCGGGCCTTCAGGCTGTCCGCCGTGTAGTAGAAGCCGGCATGGAGCACACCGCTGTTGCGCCCGCTGCCGTGGGCGGCCAGGGTCTTTTCCTTGTCGATGACCGTGATGGCCGCATCGGGATAGCGCCGGCGCAGCTCCAGCGCCGCCGTCAGGCCGACGACACCCGCCCCGATGATGAGAAAGTCCGCCGTGTCGGCACCGGTTGCCCCAGTCGGCATGAATGCTGTCCCCGGATGGCTCAGTCGGCGCTATCGTTGCCTGGAAGGGGGGGATCGGGCAACCGCTTCATTGCTTGCGGGGGCCTTCGCGCCCGTGTTGGGCAGCTTAGGGATGTCGCCCCGGGGCGAAGGGCTGATTCGGACAGATCGCCGCGAGGACGCGCCTCCCACGGCCCTCGGGCAACCACCGGGGTCAATCGAAGGGGTGTGGGAGGCCTGTCCCTGGATCGAGAGGTGGTTCGGGTACATCGCCGCGAGGACGCGCCTCCCACGGCCCTCGGGCGGCCACCGGGGGCCAAACGAAACGGCGTGGGAGGCCCGTCCTCGGGGCGATTGCCCTTTCAACCTCGTCGCGGCGAGGACGCCCCTCCCACAACCTTCGCCAACCTTCGGGGGGAATCGGGGGTAGTGGGAGGCCCGTCCCCGGGGCGATTCAGCATTGGAGCCAGCCACTAAGAGTCAAAGCCAGATGGCATCCCATAAAGGATACTCGCGGATGCTCGAGACCAAGCCGGCCCGAAGCGGATTGGCCACGACATACCTGGCGACGCTCACCAGGTCCTCCTCCTGCCGCAGGGCCCGGTCTTGGAACCCGTCCTGCCAGAGCCGACCCCTCCGACCGAGAGATTCGTTGATTAACCGGGCGCCGCGCGACTTCACCCGGCCGACCACGCTATTCAGGGGCTCGACCCAGGTGAGCTGCATGAGCCAGTGCATGTGATCGGGCATGATGACGTAGCAGAGGGTGCTGGCCCGCTGTTCGTCCCGCAGTGCCTGCACCAGGGCGCGCCCTGCCCGGACATCCCGGAATATCGGCTGGCGCCGGTGAGTGGTGGCGGTCACCAGGTATATGCGGCCGGTCTCGGAATACCGGCCGCGCCTGAGCAGGTGGGACTGCCCGCGCTTTCCTTCCATGGCTCCTGGCCCCTGTCAGTTCCATTGACAGCATCAACTCTGTCGCCCCGAGGACGGGCCTCCCACTACTCTTCGATTCAACGCGAAGGTTGGCAAAGACTGTGGGAGGGGTGTGCTCGCCGCGATATCCCGTTCAATCCAAAACCATCGCCCCGGGGACGGGCCGCCGACTGCCCTCCGATTCACCCCGAAGGTTGGCAAAGTCCGTGGGAGGGGCGTCCCCGCCGCGATTTCCCTGTACTTCAATCCCTCGCCCCGGGGACGGGCCTCCCACAATGCTTTGCCTCACTGTGGAAACCCGGCTGGGGCTGCGGTAGCGGCCTTCTCGCTGCGATTACCGCAGGCTGATGTATCCGAGCTGCTCCAGCTTCAGGATCACCTCCTGAGCGGCCTCGTCGGGCGTGCAGTTGGTGGTGTCGATGCGCAGCTCCGGGTCCACCGGCTCCTCGTAGGGGTCGTCGATGCCGGTGAAACCCTTGATCAGGCCCTGGCGCGCCTTGGCGTACAGCCCCTTGCGGTCGCGGCGCTCGCATTCCTCCAGCGGCGTGGCCACGTGGACCTCCAGGAACGCACCGTACTCCTCGATCATGTCGCGGACCGTCTTGCGCGTGGCGGCATAGGGGGCGATGGGGGCGCAGATGGCCACACCGCCGTTTTTGGTGATTTCGCTGGCCACGTAACCGATGCGCTGGATGTTGAGGTCGCGGTGCTCCTTGGAGAAGCCCAGCTCGCTGGACAGGTGCTTGCGCACCACGTCGCCGTCCAGCAGCGTCACCGGGCGTCCCCCGAGCTCCATGAGCTTGGTCATGAGCGCATTGGCGATGGTGGACTTGCCGGAGCCGGACAGACCGGTGAAAAACACCGTGAAGCCCTGCTTGTTCTTGGGGGGATACGTCTTGCGCAGTTCCTCCACGACCTCCGGATAGCCGAACCACTCCGGTATATCCAGGCCCTCGCGCATACGGCGGCGGAACTCGGTGCCGGAGATCTGCATGGTGGTCTCGTCGTCGCCCACCTCGTCCACCGGGGCGTATTCGGCGCGCTCCTTCACATAGACCATCATCTGGAACGGGATGACCTCGATGCCGACATCGTCCTTGTACTGCTCCACCAGGTGCTGGGCGTCGTAGGGGCCGTAGAAGTCCTCGCCCCGGCTGTTCTTGCCGGGGCCGGCGTGGTCGCGGCCGATGATGAAATGGGTGCAGCCGTGGTTCTTGCGGATGATGGCGTGCCAGATGGCCTCCCGCGGCCCGCCCATGCGCATGGCAAGCGGCAGCAGGGATAGATCGGTGGTGGCCTCCGGGTACTTCTTCAGCACGTGCTCGTAGCAGCGCACCCGGGAGAAGTGGTCCACGTCGCCGGGCTTGGTCATGCCCACCACGGGATGGATCAGCAGGTTCGCCTCGGCCTGCTTGGCGGCGCGGAACGTGAGCTCCACGTGGGCCCGATGCATTGGGTTACGGGTCTGGAACGCCACCACCCGCCGCCAGCCCGACTTGGCGAAGCGCTCCCGCAGATCCCGCGGGGTGCGGCGCAGATGAGTGAAATCGTAGTGCACCGGCTCGGTGACGCCGGTCAGCCGGCCGCCCACGTAGACGGGATTGGACTGGTTCATCAGGAAGTCCACGCCCGGATGGGCCGGATCTTCGGTGCCGAACACCTGGCGCGCCTCGTGGGCGCGGTCGGGCGTGTAGATGTCTTCCACGTCCAGCACGGCGATCAGCACGCCCTCCGGGTCTCGCAGGGCGACCTTGGCGCCGGCCTGGACGCTCTGAGCGAACTCTTCGGTGACGTCCAGGTTGATGGGCATCGGCCAGAGCACGCCGCTGGACAGGCGCATGTTCTCGACCACGCCCTGGTAGTCGCTGTGGTTCAGGAACCCTTCCAGCGGCGAGAAGGCGCCGTTGAGCAGCAGCTCGATGTCGCAGAGCTGGCGCTGGGTGAGGTCCCAGGTGGGATACTCGGCGGCCTTGCGCTTCTCGGCGTCGGCTTCCGCGGGGCTCAGATACAGCTCCTTGAGCTCACCCCCGTGGGGCTGAATCAGATCCGTCATTGGCTTTTCCTTTAGTTGTATGCTCGCCCGGCCGCGCTGTCAGCGGCGGCCGGCGTCAATCGGGACAAGGGATGCCTATTCGGCGTGGGCCTGCTGCAGGCGCTGGGGTGCGTGCAGACCGATGGCCACCAGGAAGCAGACGGCCGCGACCACCGCGCAGACGTTGAACACGCCGAACGCGCCGTACGTCCCGTACACGCTGCCGCCGACCACACCGCCGAGGAAGGCGCCCACGAACTGGGAGGTGGAGTATACGCCGAGCGCCGCGCCCCGGTACTCCCCGGGAGCGAACTTGGAGACCAGCGACGGCAGCGTCGCCTCGAGGACGTTGAAGGCCGTGAAGAACAGCCACAGGGAGATCAGCATCCAGGTGGCGGTATGCATGGTCTCCGCCAGCGCGAGGTCGGCCACCGCCATGACCAGCACCACGCCGCCCAGCACCTTGTGCATGATGCCCGAGCGCTCGCCGACGCCGATGATGGGCACCATGCCCACCACGGAGAGCAGCATCACGGGGATGTAGATCTCCCAGTGATCCTCCTTGGGCACGCCCAGGGAGTTCTGCAGCACCACCGGCAGGACCACGAACACGGCGGTGAGAATGAAGTGCAGGGAGAGGATGCTGTAGTCCAGCCGCAGCAGGTTGCGGTCGCGCAGCACGCTGCCTATCTCTGCCAGGCTTGCGCCCCGCCGCTCACCGCTCTGCGCGCCGCCGGGCGGTACCAGGAAAAACAGCAGGCCCAGCGCGGCAGCCGCCATCACGGCCGTGAACCAGAACACGCCGGAAAGCCCCAGATGGGCGGCCACGATGGGCCCGACGATCAGCGCCAGCATGAACGCGCTGCCGACGCTGATGCCGATGATCGCCATGGCCTTGGTGCGCTGGCTGTCCCGGGTCAGGTCCGATGCGAGCGCCATGATGGCGGCAGCAATGGCGCCGGCGCCCTGCAGGGCCCGCCCGGCGATGACACCGTAGATGCTGGTGGACAGCGCGGCGACGATACTGCCGGCGATGAAGGCCAGCAGCCCGATCACGATCACTGGCCGCCGACCCCACCGGTCCGACGCCGCGCCCATGGGGATCTGCAGCAGCGCCTGGGTGAGGCCGTAGGCGCCGATCGCCAGGCCGATGAGGGTGGGGGTTGATCCGGTCAGGTTGTCCCCATACACAGTGAAAACCGGAAGGATTACGAACAGCCCCAACATGCGTAGGCCGAATATGGCCGCCAACCCAAAGGTCGCACGCCTCTCGGACGAATTCATCGCTCGTTGCCCTGAAGTCAAGATGGAAAAATGCCGTCAGCTGGAAAGACGGGGTATATTAACAGGTTGGCCAACGCACGGAAAACGCATGCAGATCCACGTCAATACCAACACGTCTCGTCTCCGGCCGCGGTTCGACAGCGGTGAAATCGCGCCTCGCGGCGCCCCTCCCGCGCCGGGACTTCCCCCCGTGGGAGCGGCGCAAGCCGCGATCACTCCTACCAGTGACAGCGTACGGGCGCCATCGTTCCGGAGCGGGCGGCTTCCGGCGCGCTCGGCACAGGGGCCAACGCCAACCGCATCGCGGCGAGGACGCCGCTCCCACAACCTCCGAGCTGGCCCGGCAGCCTGTCGAAGGGCTGTGGGAGGCCCGTCCCCGGGGCGACTGGTGCGCTCAACCTCATCGCAGCGAGGACGCCGCTCCCACGACCTCCGAGCTGGCCCGGCGGCCCGTCGAAGGGCTGTGGGAGGCCCGTCCCCGGGGCGATTCGCCCGCAGGCCGGCCGCCATACCGCGAAACCGTCTTTACGGCCCGGAGGAACACTAGGCGATGGCCCAGGACACCATCCGCATCCAGGGGGCCCGCACCCACAACCTGAAGAACATCGACGTCGACCTGCCCCGCGACCGGCTCATCGTGATCACGGGCCTGTCCGGCTCCGGGAAGTCGTCCCTGGCCTTCGACACCATCTATGCCGAGGGCCAGCGGCGCTACGTGGAGTCGCTGTCCGCCTATGCCCGGCAGTTCCTGTCCATGATGGAGAAGCCGGACGTGGACCACATCGAGGGCCTGTCGCCCGCGATCTCCATCGAGCAGAAGGCCACCTCACACAATCCGCGCTCCACCGTGGGCACGGTGACGGAGATCCACGACTACCTGCGCCTGCTCTATGCGCGCACCGGCACGCCCCGCTGCCCCACCCACGGTATCGACCTCCACGCCCAGGAGGTCAGCCAGATGGTGGATCAGATCCTGAGCCTGCCCGAGGGGGCCCGGCTGCTGCTCCTGGCGCCGCTGGTGGACGCCCGCAAGGGCGAACATGCCCATCTGCTGGACGAGCTGCGTACCCAGGGCTTCGTCCGCGCCCGCATCGACGGCCGCGTGGTGGACCTGGACGATGCGCCGGAGCTGGAGCCGAAGAAGGAACACACCATCGAAGCGGTCGTGGACCGCTTCAAGGTGCGACCGGACATCGCCAGCCGGCTGGCGGACTCCCTGGAGACCTGCCTGAACCTCTCCGGCGGCCTGGCCCGGGTGGCGGACATGGACGGCGCGATGCAGGAGCTGGTGTTCTCGTCCCGCTTCGCCTGCCCGGTCTGCGGCTACTCCATCGCCGAGCTCGAGCCGCGGATGTTTTCCTTCAACAACCCCAAGGGCGCCTGCCCGAGCTGCGACGGCCTGGGCCACCGCCAGGTGTTCGATCCGCAGCGCGTGGTGCTGCACCCGGAGCTCAGCCTGGCCGGAGGCGCCATCCGCGGCTGGGATCGCCGCAACGCCTACTACAACCAGATGCTGAAGGACCTGGCACGGCACTACGGCTTCGACATGGACGCGCCGTACAGCGCGCTCCCGGAACGGATCCGGGAGATCGTGCTCTACGGCAGCGGCGACGAGCAGATCGCATTCCATTACCTCGACCACCGGGGCCGCAGCCGCTCCCGGGAGCACGCTTTCGAAGGCATCGTCAACAACCTGGCCCGGCGCTACCGGGAGACCGACTCCAGCGTGGTCCGCGAGGAGCTGGCCCGGTTCATCAGCAGTCAGACCTGCGCGCAGTGCGGCGGCGAGCGCCTCAACGAGGCGGCCCGCCATGTGGTGTTCTGCGACCGCACGCTGCCCCACGTGAGCGAGCTGTCCGTCGGCAAGGCGCTGGAATTCTTCGAGGGCCTGGAGCTGACCGGCAACCGCGGCGAAATCGCCGCCCAGATCATCCGGGAGATCGGGCAGCGGCTCGCCTTTCTGGTGAACGTGGGCCTGGAGTACCTGACCCTGAGCCGCAGCGCCGATACGCTCTCCGGCGGCGAGGCCCAGCGCATCCGTCTGGCGAGCCAGATCGGCGCGGGGCTGGTAGGGGTCATGTACGTGCTCGATGAGCCGTCCATCGGCCTCCACCAGCGCGACAATGCCCGGCTGCTGGAGACCCTGCTGCGGCTGCGGGACATGGGGAACACCGTGATCGTCGTCGAGCACGACGAGGACGCCATCCGCGCCGCGGACCACGTGCTGGACATGGGGCCGGGCGCCGGCAACCACGGCGGCTACGTCATCGCCCAGGGGGAGGTGGGGGCCATCGAGCGCGCGCCGGAGTCGCTGACCGGCCAGTACCTGAGCGGCCAGCGCGCCATTGAGCTGCCCGAGCAGCGGCTGCCGCCCGACCCGGAGCGGGTCATGACCATCCGCGGCGCCCGCGCCAACAACCTCAAGTCCATTGACGTGGAGCTGCCCGTGGGGCTGATGGTCTGCGTCACCGGGGTGTCCGGCTCCGGCAAGTCCACCCTGGTCAACGACACCCTCTACCGCCATGCGGCCCGGGAGCTCAACGGCGCCTCCGAGGACCCGGCAGAATGCGACGGCATCGAAAACCTCCACCTCTGCGACAAGGTGGTGGACATCGACCAGAGCCCCATCGGCCGCACGCCCCGATCCAACCCGGCCACCTATACCGGCCTGTTCGCACCGATCCGGGAGCTGTTCGCCGGCACGCCCGAGGCTCGGGCGCGGGGCTACAAGCCGGGCCGGTTCAGCTTCAACGTCAAGGGCGGCCGCTGCGAGGCCTGCCAGGGCGACGGCGTGATCCGCGTGGAGATGCATTTCCTGCCCGACATCTTCGTCACCTGCGAGGTCTGCAAAGGCCGGCGCTACAACCGGGAAACCCTGGAAATCCGCTACAAGGGCAAGACCATCCACGACGTGCTGGAGATGACCGTGGACGAGGCCCTCCCTTTCTTCGACGCCGTGCCCAACATCAAAAACCGCCTGGAGCGTCTTACCGAGGTGGGGCTGGGCTACGTCCGCCTGGGCCAGAGCGCCACCACCCTGTCCGGCGGCGAGGCCCAGCGGGTGAAGCTGGCGCGGGAGCTGTCCAAGCGCGAAACCGGGAACACCCTGTACATCCTGGATGAACCCACTACCGGCCTCCATTTCCACGACATCGACCAGCTCCTGCGCGTCCTGCACCGCCTGCGGGACCACGGCAACACCGTGGTGGTCATCGAGCACAACCTGGACGTGATCAAAACCGCCGACTGGATCATCGACCTGGGCGCGGAGGGCGGCGAGGGCGGCGGCGAGCTCATCGGCGCCGGTACGCCGGAACACCTGGCCCAGGTGGGGCGGTCACACACCGGGCGCTTTCTGAGGCCGGTCCTGGAACGGCAGGGGGCCGTGGCCAGGAAGGTGGCGCGGTAAGGTCTTCCGAGGAATCGCGCCGGGGTCGGTGCTCCCACGGTGGTGTTGCCCACCATCGGTGGAAACTGGGTGGGAGCGGCGACCTCGCCGCGATCTGCTGTCCGGGGGTCCTGTCTGATCGCGCCGGGGTCGGCGCTCCCACGGTGTGTTGCCCACCATTGGTGGAAACTGCGTGGGAGCGGCGACCTCGCCGCGATCTGCTGTCCGGGGGTCCTGTCTGATCGCGCCGGGGTCGGCGCTCCCACGGTGGTGTTGCCCACCGTTGGTGGAAGCCGCGTGAGAGCGGCGACCTCGCCGCGATCTGCCCGCCAGCCCCATCGTCATAGCCATACGGCATCCCAGTGTGGATACTCCCGGACAGACTGTACCAGTCCGGCGCGGAGGGGGTTGGCAATGACGTATCTGGCTACCTCCCTCAGGTCTTCTTCTCTTCGAATTGCCCGGTCATGGAATCCGGCCTGCCAGACCCTGCCCTCAATCTGAACCCTTTGTCTAATCCATCGCGCGCTGATGGACTTGATTCGGCCGATGACGACACTCAAATCAGCGTCCGCACCCAGCTGCATGAGCCAGTGCAGGTGATCGGGCATTAGGACGAAGCACAGCGTCTCAGCTTCGGTCTCAAGACCGATCGCCCTGCAGACGCAGCGGGCGGGAAGCAGATCGGAGAACAGCGGCCTGCGGTCGAAGCTGGTCGAGGTAACCAGATAGGCATGACCGGGAAGGGAAACCCGGCCGATCCGCAATCTTCTTGAGCGAGCAAACCTGCCGTCCATGGCAGCACCATCGCTGTATTGTTGGCGTTCGCGCCGGGGTCGGCGCTCCCACGGTGTGTTGCCCACCATTGGTGGAAACTGCGTGAGAGCGGCGACCTCGCCGCGATCTGCTGTCCGGGGGTCCTGTCTGATCGCGCCGGGGTCGGCGCTCCCACGCAGGGTATTCCCCGACTGCTTGGGAGTGCCCGCCGTGGGAGCGGCGACCCCGCCGCGATTCCTTGGCTATCAGGTCTTACGGCAGCAAATGCTTCACTGCCTCGCGCTCTTCCACCAGCTCCTGCTCGGTGGCGGTCATGCGCTCGCGGCTGAATTCGTCGATCTCCAGGCCCTGGACGATCTCGAACTTGCCGCCCTTGGTGGTGCAAGGGAAGGAGTACATGATGCCCTCGGCGACGCCGTAGCTGCCGTCGGACGGGATGCCCATGCTGACCCAGGCGTCGCCGCTGCCGAGCACCCAGTCCCGCATGTGGTCGATGGCCGAGCTGGCGGCGGAGGCGGCGCTGGATTGGCCGCGGGCCTTGATAATGGCGGCGCCGCGCTGCTGCACGGTGGGAATGAAGTCTTCCTCGATCCAGGACTGGTCCACCAGGTCCTTGGCGGGCTTGCCTTTGACCGTGGCGTGGCTGATGTCCGGGTACTGGGTGGAGGAGTGGTTGCCCCAGATGATCATCCTGTCGATGTCGGTGGTATGAGCGCCGGTCTTGTTGGCCAGCTGGGCCAGGGCACGGTTGTGGTCCAGACGCGTCATGGCCGTGAAGCAGCTCGGATCCAGGTCGGGCGCGTTGCTCCGCGCGATGAGTGCGTTGGTATTGGCCGGATTGCCCACCACCAGCACCCTGACGTCGCGGCTGGCCGCCTCGTTGATGGCCTTCCCCTGGGTGGAGAAGATCGCCGCGTTGGCCTCCAGCAGATCCTTGCGCTCCATGCCCGGACCCCGGGGCTTGGCACCCACCAGGAGAATGCAGTCGGCGTCCTTGAACGCCTCCTCGGCCTTGTCGGACATCGTCACCCCGGCCAGCAGCGGGAACGCGCAGTCCTCGAGCTCCATGGCGACACCGCGCAGGGCCTCAAGTGCGGGCGTGATTTCCAGCAATTGCAGAATCACCGGCTGATCTTTGCCGAGCATGTCACCGGCGGCAATGCGGAACAGCAGGCTGTAACCGATTTGACCCGCTGCGCCGGTCACCGCAACGCGTACAGGTGCTTTCATGAAAAATCTCCTATGCGTCTCAACCGTTTTCTGCTTGGCGCGCGGTCGCTTGGTGCCCTGCCTGCCCGTGGGTGAGCTCACCCCCCGACGAACACCAATCCAGGCCAACAGCGCCGGACGGGCGGGCATTTTACCAGAGTTCCGCGGGTTATGACGCAGTGAAGCAAAGGTAAGGTTTAAGGAATCGCGGCGAGGTCGCCGCTCCCACGGCGGGTTTTGCCCAATCCTCTGAGGATACCCGCCGTGGGAGCGGCGACCTCGCCGCGATCCCTTGCTATTTCTTGCCCTTGTCCTCCGACCCCTCCCGGGACCCGCCCCTATCCCCTTCCATGCCCTGGCGGAAGGCATCCCAGAAGAACTTCTGCATGTTCTCGAAGCCCTGCATGCCCTGGGGCATCATCGGCTTGAGCAGCGCCATGGCATCGTAGCCCTCCACGCCCTCTCGCATGCGCTGGCGGACCACCTCCAGCATCTCATCCTGCATCGGCTTGATATCCGGCAAGCCGAAGAACACCCGCAACTCCTCGGGCTTGGCATCCACGTCCACCTTGATCTTCACTGTCGAACCCCTCCCCGTTCAGACCTCCAGAGCCACCGGCATGCCGGGGGCAAGACCCACTCTTTCTGCTGCGCTGCCCTGGTTCACCGCCACCTCCACCAATCCGCTGGAATTGATGTACCAGAACGCGTGGCCCGTCGGCACGTCGGAAAAAGTCCGGCCCCGGGCTATCCTGTGGCCGTTGGCGCAGAGCACCGCCTGCTGCGGTACCCGGCTGCCCCGCAGGCCCGTCATCACGTTGCCGTAGTGATCCACGTAAATGGCCCGGCTCTCGTCGTCCGGCCAATCCAGGCCAATGAGGCCGGCATCGCCGGCTATGGGCTCCCCGGGCGGCTCGCCCCGCGCAATCCGCACGGCAGCCGGGGCGAACACGTCGCGGCCGTGAAAGGTCGCATCGGCATCGTCGGGCACCGGCAAGTGATAGACCTCGAAGTGCTCCGCCTGCCGGGCCAGCAATGCCAGCAGCCCATTGTCCGGCCCCACCAGCCACCACCCGTCCGCGCGCACCGCCACGGCTCGACGCTCGCTGCCGACGCCCGGGTCGATGACGCCCAGGATGACGCTGCCCTCGGGCAGCCCGGCCGAGAACGCACGCAACAGATAGGCCGATGAGCGCGGGTCGAAGGCGGGGGCGTCGTGCATCAGGTCCACCACCGGCCAGTCGGCACCGGCAACCAGCACGGCCTTCATCTGGCCCACATAGGGTCCGAATGTGCTGAAGTCGGTGAAGAGGACGAATGTGCCGGGGCGTCGCTGCATGGGCCCACTATACAATCCGGGCACGGGCGGGTGCATCCGGCAGGCCGCGAGCGGACAGGAAGGCATTAACAAAAAGGGCCGTGGTCGCCCACGGCCCTTTCCGTGACTGAGGTACCGCCCGCCGCCTACTCCGCGGCCGGCTGCTCCGCGGCCTCGGTCTTCTTGGCCGGGGCGCCGCCCTGCTCCGTGTCACGGTCCACCAGCTCGACGAACGCCATGGGGGCGTTGTCGCCGGGGCGGAAGCCGCACTTGAGGATGCGCAGGTAACCGCCGGGGCGCGCCCGGTAGCGGGGGCCGAGCTCGTTGAAGAGCTTGGCCACGGTATCCCGGTCCCGCAGCCGATTGAACGCCAAGCGGCGGTTGGCCACCGAATCGTTCTTGGCCAGGGTGATCATGGGCTCTGCCACGCGCCGCAGTTCCTTCGCCTTGGGCAGAGTCGTCTTGATCGCTTCGTGCTCGAACAGCGACGCCGCCATGTTCTGGAACATGGCCTTGCGGTGGCTGCTGTTGCGGTTGAGCTTTCGTCCCGCTTTACGATGACGCATGGTCCAATTCCTTCAGCTTGTTCTGCTCAGCCCGTGGCGCGGTCGTCTTCGAGCCCGGCCGGCGGCCAGTTCTCGAGGCGCATGCCCAGCTGCAGGCCGTGGGCGGCCAGGACCTCTTTGATCTCGGTCAGGGACTTCTTGCCCAGGTTCGGCGTCTTCAGCAGCTCCACCTCGGTCCGCTGCACCAGATCACCCACGTAGTGGATGCTCTCGGCCTTGAGGCAATTAGCGGAACGCACCGTGAGCTCCAGGTCGTCGATGGGGCGCAGCAGCACCGGATCGATCTCCGGCTCCTTCCGCTCCGGCTCATAGGCCTCCTCGCCGCCTTCCAGGTCGACGAACACGGACAGCTGGTCGCGCAGCAGCCCCGCGGAGAAGCGGATCGCCTCCTCAGGCTCGATGACGCCGTTGGTCTCGATGTCCATGACCAGCTTGTCCAGGTCGGTACGCTGCTCGACGCGGGCGCTCTCGACGTTGTAGGCGACGCGCCGTACCGGGCTGTAGGTGGCGTCCAGCTGCAGGCGGCCGATGGGCCGCTCCTCTTCGCTTTCGCGGGCGGTGGCGGGCTCGTAGCCGCGGCCGCCGGCCACGCGGACGTTCATCTTCAGCTCACCGGCCTTGGTCAGGTGAGCGATCACCAGATCCGGATTCTTGATCTCGACGTCGTGGTCCGCCTGGAAATCCGCCGCCGTCACCTCGCCGGGACCCGACTTCTCCAGACGCAGCGTCGCCTCGTCCTTGGAATGGAGGCGGACCGCCAGGTTCTTCAGGTTCAGCAGGATGTCAACGACGTCTTCCTGCACACCCTCGATGGCCGTGTACTCGTGGAGGACGCCTTCGATCTCCGCCTCGACCACGGCGAAGCCCGGCATCGACGACAGCAGAACCCGGCGCAGGGCATTGCCGAGCGTATGGCCGAAGCCGCGCTCTAGCGGCTCCAGCGTAATCTTGGCATGCCGGTCGCTCGTGGCCTGAACGTCGACGACGCGGGGCCGAAGGTAGTCCTTGAACTGACCCTGCATGGGCGAATTCCTCTCTTTGCCAACGCCGCCCAGGGGGCGGCGCGAGAATGATTACTTGGAGTAGAGCTCGACGATCAGGTGCTCGTTGATCTCCGCCGGGAGATCGGAACGGTCCGGCACCCGTTTCAGGCTGCCTTCCATCTTCTTGGCGTCGACGTCGACCCAGCCGGCCACGCCGTTCTGCTGGGCCATCTCAAGGGCCGCCTGGATGCGCACCTGATTGCGCGCCTTCTCCTTGATGCTCACCACGTCACCCGGCCTGACCTGATAGGACGGCACGTTGGTCACGCGGCCGTTCACCTGCACGGCGCGGTGGGTGACGATCTGCCGCGCCTCCGCGCGGGTGGAGCCGAAACCCATGCGGAACGCCACGTTGTCGAGCCGGCTCTCCAGCAGCTGCAGCAGGACCTCGCCGGTGGCGCCCTTCTGGCGCGCCGCTTCCTTGTAATAGTTGCGGAACTGCTTCTCGAGCACGCCGTACATGCGGCGCACCTTCTGCTTCTCGCGCAGCTGCAGGCCGTAGTCCGAGATGCGCGTACGGCGCTGGCCGTGCTGCCCCGGAGGCGTATCCAGCTTGCACTTGCTGTCCAGCGGACGCACAGCGCTCTTCAGGAACAGATCCGTGCCCTCGCGGCGCGCGAGCTTGCAGGTGGGACCGATATAACGTGCCATGTTTGGTCTCCTCCGTCAGACGCGACGCTTCTTGGGCGGACGGCAGCCGTTGTGCGGAATCGGCGTGGTATCGGTGATGTTGGTCACCCGGTAGCCCACGTTGTTCAGCGCACGCACGGCGGACTCGCGGCCGGGCCCGGGGCCCTTGACGTGAACTTCCAGGTTCTTGAGGCCGTAGTCCTTGGCGGCTTCCCCGGCACGCTCCGCGGCCACCTGGGCGGCGAACGGCGTGCTCTTCCGCGACCCCTTGAAGCCGCTACCGCCGGCGCTGGCCCAGGCCAGGGCGTTGCCCTGACGATCAGTGATCGTGATCAATGTGTTGTTGAAGGACGCCTGAATGTGCGCGACGCCGTCTACGACGGTGCGCTTGACCTTCTTGCGTCCTCGAGTGCTCGGTTTGGCCATACTGTCAGGTCCTACCCAGTGAGATGACGTCTCGACGCGTTGTGCTGTTTACCGCGTGACCGCGCGACGCGGACCCTTGCGGGTGCGCGCGTTGGTCCGGGTGCGCTGGCCGCGGACCGTGAGGCCCCGGCGGTGACGGATGCCGCGATAGGAGCCCAGGTCCATCAGCCGCTTGATGTCCATGGCGACGGCCCGGCGCAGGTCACCCTCGACCACGTACTTGGCGAGCTCTCCGCGGATCGCTTCCAGCTCCTGCTCGCTGAGATCCTTGATCTTGCGCTCGGGTGGAATCCCGGTCGCCTTGCAGATCTCATTGGCACGGCTGCGGCCGACGCCGTAGATATGCGTCAGCCCAATGACCGTGTGCTTCTGAGGCGGTATGTTGACGCCTGCGATACGGGCCATGACCCAATACTCCCACTCGTTATCGCGAAACCCGCAATATTATCCAGTTTATGGCTGCACTATCAAGCGCTTAAGCCAGGGAAGCGCTGAAGCGTTCCCTACCCCTGCCGCTGTTTGTGCCGGCCGTCGGAGCAGATCACGCGCACCGTCCCGCGGCGCTTGATGATCTTGCAGTTTCGGCAGATCTTCTTGACCGATGCCCGAACCTTCATCACACGACTCCCAATTCGGTCCCGCCACGCGAAAGCCGCGTAGCATAGCAGATTCTTGGTTTACTGCACCAGCGCGACTTGACCTATCGCAGCATGCCGCCGCCGGCACGGCCGTGGGCCTTGAGGTTGGCCTTCTTCATCAGCGGCTCGTACTGATGCGAGATCAGGTGGGCCTGCAGCTGAGACATGAAGTCCATGATCACCACCACGATGATCAGCAGCGACGTGCCGCCGAAGTAGAACGGCACGTTCCAGTACAGGATGAGGAACTCCGGCAGCAGGCAGATCAGCGTGATATAAAGCGCGCCGACCGCCGTCAGCCGGGTCATCACCTTGTCGATGTAGCGCGCGGTCTGCTCGCCGGGACGGATGCCCGGGATGAACGCGCCCGAGCGCTTCAGGTTGTCCGCCGTCTCCCTCGAATCGAACACCAGCGCCGTGTAGAAGAAGCAGAAGAAGATGATGGCCCCGGCATAGCTGACGATGTACAACGGCTGACCCGGGCTCAGCATCCGCCCGATGTGCTGCAGCCAGCCCAGGGACTGGGCCTGGCCGAACCACTGCCCCAGCGTCGCCGGAAACAGGATGATGCTGGAGGCGAAAATCGGCGGAATCACGCCGGCCATGTTCAGCTTCAGCGGCAGATGGCTGCTCTGGGCGGCATACATGCGCCGACCCTGCTGGCGCTTGGCGTAGTTGACCGTGATCCGGCGCTGGCCGCGCTCGATGAACACGATGAACGCCGTCACGGCGATGGCAAGCCCCAGCAGCAGCAGGATCACCGCGGGACCCAGCTCGCCCGTACGGGCCAGCTCCAGGGTACCGCCCAGGGCCCGCGGCAGGCCCGCCACGATGCCGGCGAAGATGATGATCGAGATGCCGTTGCCGATGCCGCGCTCGGTGATCTGCTCGCCCAGCCACATCAGGAACATGGTGCCGGTGATCAGGGTCACGGCGCCGATGAAGATGAAGCTGATCCCCGGATGAACCACCACGCCCTGGTTCTGCAGGGCCACGGTGATGCCGACGCTCTGGAACAGCGCCAGGCCCAGGGTCGCATAGCGCGTGTACTGGGTGATCTTGCGCCGGCCCTGCTCGCCTTCTTTCTTCAGCTGCTCCAGGGTCGGAATGACCGAGGTCATCAGCTGGATGATGATGGAGGCGGAGATGTAGGGCATGATGCCCAGGGCGAAGATGGACAGCCGGGACAGGGCGCCCCCTGAGAACATGTTGAACATGTCCAGGATGGTGCCCTTCTGCTGGGCGAACATCCGCGCCAACGCCTCGTGGTCGATGCCCGGAATGGTCAGATGGGCGCCGAAGCGGTACACCACCAGCGCGATCAGCACGAACAGCAGGCGCTGCCGGACTTCCGTGAACCGACCGGCGCCCGCCAGCGTCCCTATGTTGGCCTCTTGCTTTGCCACTTAGTCCTCGAACGATCCGCCGGCTTTCTCGATCGCGGCACGGGCGCCCTTGGTGGCCGCGACGCCCTTCACGGTCACCGCGACGCCAACCTCGCCGGAGGCGATGATCTTGGCGGTCTTGGCGTCCTGCGCAATCACGTTGGCCGCCTTCAGGGAGGCCAGGTCGACCACGCCGCCGTCGACGTATTTCAGCTCGCTGAGCCGCACCTCGGCCGCGAACCGGGCCTTGCGGGAGCGGAAGCCGAACTTCGGCACCCGGCGCTGCAGCGGCATCTGGCCGCCTTCGAAGCCGACCTTGTGGAATCCGCCGGAGCGCGAGTGCTGGCCCTTGTGACCGCGGCCGGCGGTCTTGCCGTTGCCGCTGGACGCGCCGCGGCCGACGCGGTCGCGCTCGCGGCGCGCGCCCTCGGCAGGTTTGAGCGTATTCAAGCGCATAGTCAGGCTTCCTCTACCGACAGCAGGTAGGACACCTTGTTGATCATGCCCCGGTTCTCGGGGGTGTCCTCCACGGTCACCGTGTGGTGCATCCGGCGCAGCCCGAGCCCCGCCACGCACGCCTTGTGCTTGGCCAACCGCCCGGCGACGCTACGCACCAGCGTCACTTTCAACTGCTTGTTCTTTGCCATGATCAGCCCGTGATTTCCTCGACCTGCTTGCCACGCTTGGCGGCAACCACCTCCGGGGAATGGACGTCGGACAGGGCCTTGATCGTCGCCCGCACCACGTTGATCGGGTTGCGGGAGCCGATGCTCTTGGCCAGCACGTCCTGCACGCCCACCACTTCAAGGACCGCGCGCATGGCGCCGCCGGCGATGATGCCGGTACCCTCGGAAGCCGGCTGCATGTACACCTTCGCCGAGCCGTGGAAGGCCGTCACCGGGTACTGCAGCGTGGCGCCCGCCAGGTGAACCTCCTGCATGTTCTTGCGTGCCTTCTCCATGGCCTTCTGGATGGCCAGCGGCACCTCGCGCGCCTTCCCGTAACCGAAGCCGACCCTGCCCTCGCCGTCGCCGACCACCGTCAGCGCCGTGAAGCCGAACTGACGACCGCCCTTGACCACCTTGGCCACGCGGTTGATGGTGATCAGCTTCTCGCGCAGGCCCTCTCCACTAATATCCGTCGTCGCCATACGTCCGCCCTTGCTTAGAACTGCAGACCGGCTTCACGCGCGGCTTCCGCCAGCGCCTGCACCCGGCCGTGATATTTGAACCCGGACCGATCGAAGGCAACCTTCGTGATCCCGGCGGCTTTGGCACGCTCGGCGATCAGCCGGCCCACCGCGGCGGCCGCATCGCGGTTCCCGCCGTTGCCGACCTCCTGACGCAGGCTCTTCTCAACCGTGGACGCCGTGGCCAGCGTACTGGCCGCGTCCGGCGCGATGATCTGAGCGTACGTGTGCCTCGGCGTGCGATGGATGCACAGCCGGTAGGCGCCGAGCTCATAAATCTTGGCCCGAGCCTTACGTGCGCGCCGAAGACGAGATGTTTTCTTTTGCATAAGCTCTGCCCTAACCGACTACTTCTTCTTGGCCTCTTTGAGGACCACACGCTCGTCCTTGTACCGGACGCCCTTACCCTTGTACGGCTCCGGCGGGCGGTAGCCGCGGATCTTGGCCGCCACCTCGCCCACCAGCTGCTTGTCGACGCCCTTGACCAGCACCTCGGTGTTGCTGGGCGTCTCCACCGTGATGCCCTCGGGCACCGGGTACTCGACCGGGTGGGAGAAGCCGAGGGTGAGATTGAGCTTCTGGCCCTGGGCCTGCGCGCGGTAACCGACGCCCTGCAGCTCCAGGCGCTTCTCGAAGCCCTTGCTCACGCCCTGGACCATGCTGTTCACCAGGGACCGGAACGTGCCGGCCATGGCGACGGCTTCCTGCTTGTCTTCCCTGCTATTGAAGACCAGCTGATCGCCGTCCTGGTTCACTTCGACCCAGGCATGCAGCTCGCGCTCGAGCTGACCCAGCGGGCCCTTCACCTTTACCCGGTTGCCGTCGAGCGTCACGTCGACGCCGGACGGGATGGCAACTGGGGCTTTTGCAACTCTGGACATGGCGTAGCTATCCCGCGTTTAGAATACGATGCACAAAACCTCGCCGCCGTGACCGGCCGCCCGGGCTTGCCGATCGGTCATCACGCCGTGAGACGTTGAGACGATCGCCGTTCCCAGGCCGTTGGCCACCGTAGGCAGAGTCTTCTTGCCCTCGTAGCGGCGCAGGCCGGGTCGGCTGACGCGCTGCAAGGTCTCGATGACCGGCTTGCCCTCGTAATAGCGCAGCTTGACGTTCAGGACGGGCTTGCTCTCCACCTCGTCCACACGATAGTCATCGATGTAGCCTTCGTCCTTCAGCACCCGCGCGATGGCGGTCTTGATCTTGGAGGAAGGCATGCTGACCTCCGTGCGACGGGCGTGCTGCCCGTTACGGATGCGCGTCAGCATATCGGCGATTGGATCGGTCATGCTCATGCTTTCGCCACCTGATTATTCCTGTTCCGCGTCAGAGCCTGATTACCAACTGGATTTAACCAGGCCGGGAATCTCGCCATTCATGGCGGCCTGACGAAGCTTGTTACGCGCCAAACCGAACTTCCGGTAGTACCCTCTCGGCCGACCGGAGAGGTTGCAGCGATTACGCTGACGCACCGGCGAGGCATTGCGTGGAATGCGCTGGAGCTGCTCCTGCGCCTCCGCGCGCTCCTCGTCGGAGAGATGCGGATTGCTGATGATGGCCTTGAGTTCTTTGCGCTTGGCAGCGTACTTCGCCACCAGCTTGTCGCGCTTGATCTCGCGTTGGACCATGCTGACCTTCGCCATAACCGACCCTCTACTTATTTACGGAACGGGAAGTTGAACCCTTCCAGCAGGGCGTGACCTTCCTCGTCGGTCTTTGCAGTCGTCGTGAACGTGATGTCCATACCGCGCACGGCATCGACCTTGTCATACTCGATCTCCGGAAAGATCAGCTGCTCACGCACACCCACATTGTAATTGCCGCGCCCATCGAACGAGCGGGGCGAGAATCCCCGGAAGTCGCGCACGCGCGGCGAGGCGACGTTGATGAACCGGTCCAGGAACTCGTACATGCGCTCGCGGCGCAGCGTCACCTTGCAGCCGATGGGCCAGCCGTCGCGGATCTTGAAACCCGCCACGGACTTGCGCGCCACGGTCACGATCGGCTTCTGGCCCGCGATCTTGGCCAGGTCCTCCTGGGCGTTCTCCAGGACCTTCTTGTCCCTGACGGCCTCGCCGACGCCCATGTTGATGGTGATCTTCGTGAGCTTCGGGATCTCCATCACGTTGGAGTAGCCGAAGCGTTCCATCAACGACTTGGCGACTTCCGTCTTGTAGACCTCTTGCAGCCTCGCCATCACGGCACCTTAACTGTCAATCTGCTCGTTGTTGGACTTGAAGACGCGCACCTTGCGGCCGTCCCCAAGGAACTTGAACCCGACCCGATCGCCCTTTCCGGTGGCGGAGTTGTAGATCGCCACGTTGGAGATGTCCATGGGCATCTCCCTGCGCACGATGCCGCCGGGCACGCCCGCCTGGGGATTGGGCTTCTGGTGCTTGCTCACCATGTTCACGTTCTGGACCACCACCTTGCCGTCCTCCGGAAGTACCCGGATGACTTCGCCGCGGCGGCCCTTGTCCTTGCCCGTTCTGACGATGACTTCATCGCCCTGCTTGATCTTGCGCATGGCTGCCTCTGCTTACAGAACCTCGGGGGCCAGCGAGATGATCCGCATGAACTGCTCGGTGCGCAGCTCGCGGGTCACGGGCCCGAAAACACGCGTGCCGATGGGCTGCAGCTGGTTGTTCAGCAGCACCGCGGCGTTGCCGTCGAAGCGGATCAGCGACCCGTCCTGGCGGCGCACGCCGCGACGGGTTCGAACCACCACCGCGTTATAGACTTCGCCCTTCTTGACGCGCCCGCGCGGGATCGCGTCCTTGACACTGACCTTGATGATGTCGCCGATGCCGGCATACCGGCGCTTCGATCCGCCCAGCACCTTGATGCACTGGACCTCGCGTGCGCCGCTGTTATCGGCAGCCGACAGCAGTGTTTGCATCTGAATCATGGCGATCCACCCGCTCTTTGTTCGTTACCGCCAGTGGCCGGCGCCTTACGAGGCCGCCTGCTTGAGCACCTTCACCAGCCGCCAGGACTTGTTCTTGGACAGCGGCCGGCACTCCTCGATGGAGACCCAGTCGCCCTCGCGGCACTCGTTGGACTCGTCATGGGCGTGCAGCTTGGTCGAGCGACGCATGTACTTGCCGTACAGCGGATGCTCCTCGAGCCGCTCCACGAGCACCGTGATGGTCTTATCCATCCTGTTGCTGACCACGCGGCCCTGCACCGTCCGCGATACCTTGTTCTGCTCACTCATGACTGCTCGCCTGCCCTTGCCTTCTCGTTGAGCACGGTCTTGATGCGGGCGATATCGCGCCGCACGTTACGCAGCTGGTCCGGGCGGCCGAGCTGGCCGGTGGCCTGCTGCATGCGCAGGTTGAACTGCTCCTTGCGCCGCTCGAGCAACTCGTCGCGCAAATCGGCCGCAGTCTTGTTACGAATCTCGTTCGCCTTCATCACAGCACCGTCCGCTCGACAAACGTGGTCTGCACGGGGAGCTTCGCCGCCGCACGGCGCAGCGCCTCGCGGGCCACCTCTTCCGAGACACCTTCGATCTCGTAAATCACCCGGCCCGGCTGAACCTTGGCCGCCCAATGATCGACGTTACCCTTACCCTTGCCCTGGCGAACCTCCAGAGGCTTGGCGGTAATCGGCGCATCGGGGAAGATCCGGATCCAGATCTTGCCGCCGCGCTTGACGTGGCGGTTGATCGCCCGCCGACCGGCCTCGATCTGCCGGGCCGTCACCGGCCCGCGGGTCGTGGCCTTCAGGCCGAACTCGCCGAAACTGACCTTGTCTCCGCGCTTGGCCAGGCCGTTGTTGCGGCCTTTCTGCTGCTTGCGGAACTTCGTACGCTTAGGCTGTAGCATCGGACTCTGATTCCTTTAGCTGGCCGCGGCCCGCTTGGTCTTGCCCTGCTCGGGCGCGGCATCGGTGTCCAGCACCTCACCCTTGAACACCCACACCTTGACGCCGATGACGCCATAAGTGGTCCGGGCCTCGGCGAAGCCGTAGTCGATGTCGGCGCGCAGGGTGTGCAGGGGCACCCGGCCCTCGCGATACCACTCGGTGCGCGCGATCTCGGCGCCGTTGAGCCTGCCGGAGACCTGCACCTTGATACCCTGGCCGCCGAGGCGCATGGCATTGCCCACCGCACGCTTCATGGCGCGGCGGAACATGATGCGCCGCTCCAGCTGCTGGGCCACGCTCTCGGCCACCAGCTGGGCGTCGAGCTCGGGCTTGCGGATCTCCTCGATGTTCACGTGCACCGGGATGCCCATGACCTGGGTAAGCTCTCGCCGAAGCCGCTCGATATCCTCGCCCTTCTTGCCGATCACGATGCCCGGCCGCGCCGTGTGGATCGTGATCAGCGCGTTCTTCGCCGGCCGCTCGATCTTGATGCGGCTGATCGAAGCGTGCTTGAGCTTGGCCTTGATGTAGTCACGGATCTTGAGATCCGTCGCCAGATAACCGCCGAAGTCGGTGGAGTTGGCGTACCACATGGAACGCCAGTCCTCGGTGATGCCGAGGCGGAAACCAGTCGGATGAACCTTGTGCCCCATGGCGCTTCCTCTCTTACTGCTCCGCCACCGTGACGGTAATGTGGCTGGTGCGCTTCAGGATGCGGTTGGCACGCCCCTTGGCGCGGGCCTGAATCCGCTTCAGCGTCGGCCCTTCGTCGACGAACACGCGCGCGACGCGCAGCTCGTCGATGTCGGCGCCCTCGTTGTGCTCGGCATTGGCGATGGCCGACTCGAGCACCTTCTTCAGGATCCTGGACGCCCTTTTCGGGCTGAACTCCAGGGTCTGCAAGGCACGCCCCACCGGCAGTCCGCGGATCTGGTCGGCGACCAGACGCGCCTTCTGCGGCGAAACGCGGGAGAATCTCAGCCTTGCCGCCGTTTCCATCGCCGTTACCTCTTGGATTTCCTGTCCGCGGCGTGACCCTTGAAGGTCCGCGTCGCCGCAAATTCGCCCAACTTGTGGCCGACCATGTTCTCGTTGATCAACACCGGCACATGCTGGCGGCCGTTATGCACCGCGATGGTCAACCCGACCATGTCCGGCACGATCATCGAACGCCGCGACCAGGTCTTGATCGGCCGCTTGCTGTTGCTCTCGTTCGCCTGCTCCACCTTCTTGGCAAGGTGAAGGTCGATGAACGGACCCTTTTTGATTGAACGTGGCACGGTTGCAGAAACCTCTTTTGCCGTTAACGCTTGCGCCGGCGCACGATATACTGATCGGTGCGCTTGTTCTTCCGGGTCTTGTGACCCTTGGTCGGCATGCCCCAGGGGCTGACCGGGTGCCGGCCGCCCGAGGTGCGGCCCTCGCCGCCGCCGTGGGGATGGTCCACCGGGTTCATGACCACGCCGCGAACCGTCGGCCGCTTGCCGCGCCAGCGCGTGGCGCCCGCCTTGCCCAGCGAGCGCAGGCTGTGCTCGGAGTTGCCGACCTCGCCCACGGTGGCGCGGCAGTCGGAAAGGACCTTGCGCATCTCACCGGAGCGCAGGCGCAGCGTGGCATAGACACCCTCACGGGCCACCAGCTGCACGCTGGCGCCGGCGGTGCGGGCCAGCTGCGCGCCCTTGCCGGGCCGCATCTCCACGCAGTGCACCTGGGTACCGACCGGGATGTTCCGCAGCGGCAGGGCGTTGCCCGGCTTGATCGGGGCGTCGGTGCCGGAAACGATCGGCATCCCGACCCGGGCGCCGCGAGGCGCGATAATATAACGCCGTTCGCCATCCGTATAAAGCACCAGCGCGATGTTGGCGCTGCGGTTGGGATCGTACTCCAGCCGCTCGATCTTGCCGGGGATCCCGTCCTTGTCCCTGCGGAAGTCGATCACGCGATAGCGACGCTTGTGGCCGCCGCCGCGATGCCGCGTCGAGATCCGCCCGGCGTTGTTTCGACCGCCGGACTTGGTGAGCTTCTCCACCAGCGGGGCGTAGGGCTCGCCGCGATGCAGCTCCTTGTCCTTGACCTGAACGACGAACCGCCGTCCGGGGGATGTCGCTTTCGCCTTGACCAGTGCCATGGTTTCCGCCTTGCTTAACTCTCGTCGCTACTCAGCGCCGAACATGTCGATGTCCTGGCCGGGCTTGAGGACCACGTAGGCCTTCTTCCAGTCGGAGCGCTTGCCCCGAATTCGCCCGAACCCCTTACGCTTGCCCTTCACGTTGACGGTGCGCACTTTCTCGACCTGCACCTCGAAGAGCTGTTCGACGGCCTTCTTGATTTCGTGCTTCTCGGCGTCGCGGGCCACCTTGAAGACGATCTGACTGCCTTCGTCGCCGACGACGGTCGTCTTCTCGGAGACGTGCGGCCCGAGCAGCACGTTGAAGATGCGCTCCTGATTCATCCCAGCCACTCCTCGATCCGGCGAATCGCGTCGACGGTGATGACCACGCTGTCGTGACCGACGAGGCTGACCGGATCGAGCCCCATCACGTCACGGACGTCCACGTGCGGCAGATTCCGCGCCGCCAGGTAAAGGTTCTCGCTCAGGTCCTCGGTTACGATCAGCGCGCTGCTCACCTTGAGCTTGTCCAGGCGCTCGGCCAGCGCCTTGGTCTTGGGCTCCTTGAGCTCGAAGGCCTTGACCACCAGCAGCCGCTCCTGGCGCGCCAGCTCCGAGAGGATCGAGCGCAGGGCACCGCGGTACATCTTGCGGTTGACCTTCTGGCCGTGGTCACGCGGCACCGCGGCGAAGGTTCTGCCGCCGCCCCGCCACAGCGGGCTGCGGATGCTGCCCGCCCGGGCGCGGCCGGTACCCTTCTGCCGCCACGGCTTGGCGCCGCCGCCCCTGACCTGCGAGCGGCTCTTCTGCGCCTTGGTACCCGCGCGGGCGCCGGACAGATAGGCGACCACCACCTGGTGCACCATGTCCTCGTTGAAGTCCCTGCCGAAGGTGGCGTCGGAGACGTCAACCTTGCCGGCGGACTTGCCGGTGCCTTCGCGAAGCTGCAGCTCCATCACTCACCTCCCTTCGCCGGGGCCTTGACCGCCGGCCGCACCACGATGTCCGAGCCCACATGGCCGGGCACACCGCCGCGGACCAGCAGCAGGTTGCGCTCGGCATCCACCCGGACAATCTCCAGGTTCTGCACGGTCACCCGGCTGTTGCCCAGCTGGCCGGCCATCTTCTTGCCCTTCATGACCCGGCCCGGATCCTGGGCCTGGCCGATGGAGCCCGGGGCACGGTGGGCACGGGAATTGCCGTGGCTCATGTCCTGGGTGCGGAAGTTGTGGCGCTTGACGGTACCGGCGTAGCCCTTGCCTTTGCTGGTGGCCGTCACATCGACGATCTGCCCGACCTCGAACAGATCCAGCTTGATCTCGGCACCCGGCTCCAGCTCGACGGCCTGATCGCCGTCCGGCCGGAACTCCCACAGCCCGCGGCCGGCCTCGACACCGGCCTTGGCAAAATGCCCGGCGGCGGGCTTCGACACGCGGGACGGGCGCCGCTTGCCGGTCGTTACCTGCACGGCGCGGTAGCCGTCCGACTCATCGGACTTGATCTGGGCGACGCGATTCGGCTCCACCTCGATTACGGTGACCGGCACGGCCCCGCCATCTTCGGTGAAGATGCGCGTCATACCCCTTTTGCGACCGACGATCCCAATTGCCATCGTCGTTACCCTCTGCTTGGACGACAAAGCCCGGACCTCCGGAACGACCGGAGGGACGAGCCGTTGAGTTGTTTGGCCTAACTTGACCGGCCGTAGCCGATCTCACTTCGGGCCCGCCTCAACTGAATCGGCTTGCGCCGAGGCCGAGGTAGTTCCCGCGGTGTCAGTACAGCTTGATCTGGACGTCGACGCCGGCGGCCAGGTCGAGCTTCATGAGCGCATCGACCGTCTTGTCCGTCGGATCGACGATATCCATCAGCCGCTTGTGCGTGCGGATCTCGTACTGGTCCCGCGCGTCCTTGTTGACGTGCGGGGAGATGAGGATCGTGTACCGCTCTTTCTTGGTCGGCAGCGGGATGGGGCCCTTGACCTGGGCCCCGGTCCGCTTGGCGGTCTCTACGATCTCACGCGCCGACTGATCGATCAAGCGGTGATCGAACGCCTTGAGGCGAATACGTATGCGTTGATTGGTCGCCATCGGATCACTCGAGAATCTTGGAGACGACGCCGGCGCCGACGGTGCGGCCGCCCTCGCGAATCGCGAAGCGCAGCCCGTCTTCCATGGCGATCGGCGCGATCAGGCTCACCGTCATCTTCACGTTGTCACCCGGCATCACCATCTCCGTGCCCTCCGGCAGGTCGCAGGCCCCGGTGACATCC